>CEUK01127111.1_pt1 | contig 20591 bp, 18 predicted proteins | sample 356451 | NCBI WGS metagenome assembly CEUK01 (sample SAMEA2622843, study PRJEB7988) | marine metagenome | isolation source: saline water (ENVO:00002010), including
TTCGGTTAATGTAGAAAGATCGACTCCCAAATCGATAAATGCTTGGTCAGTAGGTGCAAAGACAGTGAACGGCCCTTCGCCTTCCAAAGTTGAGAGAAGGTTAGCATCGACAACTGCGTTGTATAGAGTGTTGTGAATTCCTGTGCTAGAAGCAGTTGTTGGAATATCTGCTGGTGGCATCAATACCTTGTCGATAACGTGGATGATACCATTAGATGCTGCGACATCTGCTTGGGTGACGGTTGCACCACCTACGGTTACGGTAGTTCCATCGTTGGTGAAAGCTACCTTATCGCCATTAATCATCTCCGCCATCATGCCATCACTTACGGCACTTGCTGGTACTGAACCATCGAAAACGTGGAACAACAAGATTTGAGTTAGATTGTCTTTTTCTTCCTGGGTTTGGAAGTTTGCTAAGTCAATTCCTGCATCTGTAAATGCTTGGTCAGTCGGGGCAAATACTGTGAACGGCCCTGTACCCTGCAGAGTGGTTACCAAATCAACATGGGTTAGTGCGGCCACTAAACTATCGTGAACGGTAGTTCCGGCTGCTACAGTAGGAATGTCTTCGGTTCCGTCGGCGCTAGAAATCGGCAGACTGGAGGCTAATAGACAGGTCATAATCAAGCATACAATGGTTTTTCTCATGTCTATTTTGTTTCAACGGTCCGCTTATAATAGGCTGTTTTTTACTAACCCATCCTGCATCGTTGTGAAAACGTAGTAGAATTTAACTAAACATTTGTACAGATTCATCGCCCCAATTAATGGTTTTATTTAACGACAAACCCGCCTTGGTAATTTGCTGTGCATCAATGCCTGAAAGATATGGTGATTGATGCTCTACATCTGCTCGAACCAAATAGAACTCATCAACTAAGTTAGCCGACAAAAAGTGCTTGATTGTTACCGGGCCACCTTCGACCATAAGGCGCTGAATCTCCATATCCCCTAAGCGGTTCAATAAGGCTGGAAGATCAGTAAAATCATCACTGAGCACCATGGTCTTGCCACCATCGGTCAGAACTTTGGAGTCTAGAGGAATCCTTCCATTCGGATCGATAACAATTCGCAATGGTTGGCGCTCAGCGGGAACTCGCCGTATGTTTAACGATGGATTATCGCGTATAATTGTCTCAACACCTACCAAAATCGCATCGGATTCCTTACGCAATTGGTGAACTGCATCAAGACAGCCTTCCGAAGTAAAGCGACCTGCAGATTGGCTTCGGTCATCGACTGAACCATGTTTGTCAACTGCGAGTTTTACAGTTACTATCGGCTTTCGATGTTCGCACCAGTACAGAAATTCTCGCATTTGGTGCGCTGCTTCCGCCTCAAGGAGTCCAGTCTCAACCTCAATTCCTGCGTCTATCAGAACCTGAATACCTTGGCCACGAACAGTTGGGTTAGGATCGTAATGGGCTACGATAGCCTTCTTGACTCCAGCCCACATCAATGCCTGAGTACATGGCGGAGTACGTCCGAAATGATTGCATGGCTCAAGAGTAATGTAAGCCGTGGAGCCGTTTGGAGAGTGGCCCTTTTTTTCAGCGTCATGAATTGCCATTTGTTCTGCATGGAGTCCACCTAAATGGTCGTGCCAACCCTCTGCAATAATCTGCCCATCTTTAACCAGTACGCAACCGACTAATGGATTGGGCGAAACTCGTCCTCGGCCAATTTCTGCTACCTCAAGTGCTCTTGTCATGAACCGGACATCAGATTCACTCCATTCCATACCCTGCACCGAACATTGCGTGTCGCTTTGCATAATTGAGTGCTTGCTTTTACCCAACAGGGAAGTATTCATTCGTTAAACCCGTATCGGCTATTATGTCCTCTAGCGACTACACGCCTGCAATTATCGAGTTTCTACCCGACTTGACGACTAAGAAAAAGAAAGGTGTTCACAGACCAATCTATGCCGAAGTATTCGTCAATAACATTAACGCAGGAGATGATGTCGAAGTTGTACATTTGATGGTTAATCCTTACTCAGGAAAAAAACAAGGAGAGAAAATCGCAAACAACGCTAAACAGATATTTGAGCAGAAATCGATTCAAGTCAATACCCACATCTCAAATTATTCAGGAGAGTTGATTACTATTGCAGAAAGTCTTGCAGCGAGTGATTCTGACGTCGTTGTGGTTGTTGGTGGTGATGGCAGTCTTTCCGAGGTGATAACTGGATTAATGCAAGCAAATAGTCAGTGTAGAGTAGGTCTTATTCCCGCTGGAACTGGTAATTCAATGGCCAATGATCTCAAAATCAAGGACACAAAAGATGCTATCAATAGAATATGTAAGGGCGCTTACCAATTTCTTGACCTCGCTAAAGTAGATATGGTTGCCGGACTACCAGGTAACCAACAGGGCAATATGACGAGATATAGCGCTAATCTAGTCACTTGGGGACTCGGTGTGGATTCAACTATCAAAGCGGAAAAAATGCGTTGGATGGGGCCAATGCGTTATGATATTGGAATCCTAATGGCGATAATGGCTAACAATCGAAGGCACGCTACTTTGACTATAGACGACCATGAAATCGAGGATGATTTTACTTTATTTCTGATTCAAAATAGTCAAACTGGAGGTTCACTACTGCCTCTTGCCCCCGGTGCTTCGTTAGATGATGGAGAAATGGATATTGGAATTCTAAAGAAAATGAAGCGGGGCCAAATTCTGAAAGCATTTGGTCAGCTAAAAACTGAAGGCAGACATGTATTTCACCCAATGGTAGATTATTACCGCTTCAAGAGTTTAGAGATTTCAACGCCAAAGCCCACGGCAATCAATGTTGATGGAGAGAATATCGGCTCCACACCATTGAAGATGAAAGTAGTTCCAAAGGCAATTCGCATAATCGCTTAATCAAAGCGAAAAGTCTGAGAAATCCTCTTCCTCTTCGAATTTTTGAGGTTCGGGTTCTGGCTCGTAGTCAGGTTGAGGTTCAGCAGGTTGTGGTGATGCTGCCTTTCTTTTCTTAGCAGCCCGACGCTTTACTGGTGATTTTGCTGATTTCTTAACTGGTTTTGAATCAGTTCTTACGCTTGTGTAATGTTCAGCACTTCGACGTTCAGGTGATTTAGATACCACATTACTAACTGGGGTGTTTTCACGTTTCTTTGCAGGTGGTGTCCACGCCTCTTGTTGACCAAAGACTGATACTGTAGACGCATCTGAAGCCGACAATTCTTTTTCGAGATTAATTGATTCCTCAGTCGCAACCACGGATGACGAACCACGACCAAACTCACTTGGCCCATCGGAAGAACTTCCCGATAAGGCACTATCGAGGTCAAATCCGGAGATTCCGGCATCCTCATTCTTAGTTGATTTCTTAGCAGGTGGTTGGCGCTTTTTCGCAGCTTTGTCTTCCTTGTCTGCTTGGCGTTTTCGTTCCGTTGGGGAAATCGAACCTGACTTTTTATCGCGTTTTAAGTCAGTAGCAACCTTCTTTATTTTGGCTAAACCTTCTTCGCCTAACAATGTCTTCATTGTTTCTTTAGCACCTTGTCGAACAATCATTTGTGATAGAATAAACATACCAATTGAACCGCCGATTCCAACTATTAGGAAGAAGGTGATGAATCCTGCTCGGCCAATAAATGGAACATCGCCTAACTTCCATTCATCGCCGTGGTTACCATTCGAACTTACTACTCGTTCATCAATTTCTATTCGATCTACTAAGACATATACCGACTGCAGATTATTTGTTCCCACCTTCAAATTGCAGTTATCATCCAAGGTATGAGCAAGGCTGCCTGAATCTTGATAGTATCCATTGGTCTGAGTTTTACCATCAATAGTAAATGGATTGATTAGATAACCATGAATAGTAATTGGCTTGTGCCATTCAGACAAGGCCAAAAAACCATCATTGATGTTTTCAGTTGTCGGTATTAAGCCGAGCACATACCAATCAGAATCTGTTTCACTATCAATCGAATCCAAATCGACAGTACCTGCCCTGGTTTCCGGCATCAAAGGAAGATTCCAGTCTTTGATATCTATTCTTGCTCCTTCACCGTCCTTGACATTGTTAGCATCACTCATCGACATTGCTTGTATCGCAACCGCTGCAGTAACCGCAGTATCAATGTTTTTTGCTCCATTAATTGGGTCATGCGATTGATAAAATACGCTTGCAGAAAGGTACCCAGTGAACTTTATTGTTGCACTAGCATTTTGCGCTGGCTCGACCAGTTCACCAATCTCACATCCAATAGGTGTAATTCCTTCATAGGTGGATTTTGAGTCTCCTAAATTTGTAGTAATATCCGTTCCGTCAACCGAGAAATCGACGTCAATACCACTGCTGCCCCATTCAGCTGTATCTGTTCCCATACAGCCTGCAAGAAACATGGTGCAGACGAGAAGTAGCGCCAATCGGGTCCTCCGCATGTTTGGCCTAAAGAGGATTTAGTTTGAGAACTCTTCCATCGTCTGAATTCGGTTTAAACAATAACAATGGCGCAGAGAGAGGGATTCGAACCCCCGCGTCTTACGACAGTGGATTTCAAGTCCACCGCACTACCGGGCTATGCGATCTCTGCAACAAATTGGCGGAATGATTACTCTTTGTAGTATTTTGCCCTAAACTAACTACAAATAAATTACCGAGTTACTGGGAATTATCCTGAGATCTTCTACCAATTCTAATTGCAGCAATCGATATCGCAGCAATAGCAATCATGCTTGAAAATCCTGGGGTTCGATTTGACCCATTATCAACTAATCCTTCATCCTCTACGAGGTTTTCAAGATCCTCAATAAACTCCTCGGCACTCCAACTATCTCCAGTCCAAGCGATTACTGGCTTCCTTTGAGTATCGAGAATCAGTGTGGTTGTGGAGTGACCAACATAGTATTCCTCTTCAACATCAGCTAAGACACAAGACAACATTGAATCCTCGGGCCATTCGTAGCCTTCATCGCACATGCAATGCTTACCAGCACCGCTGCCCATCTCCCAACCATGGCCATTACATGCTTCTTGCTCACTATCAGCAAACACTCCGGGAATGGGTATGGTTGAATCATCGGTATAGTTCGGCGCCCAAGCGAGATAATTTGGTTCAATTATTGAATCCATACCAACATTAGTAGCCTGCCAAACAGCACTTGTTTCGTTCCATTCATGCAATTCCCACCACCAACTATTATTGTCATCTGCTGGATTCTCGCCTGCTACTGATTCAAGGTAATGGCCAAATTGAGAATCGGGTGCTGAAAAACTAACTCCAGCACCATCAAAGGCTGAGGTTGTCAATTGCCAACCAGTCATTTGGGTTATCTCTTGATACGCAGTAGAATTATCGGGAAATACCACAGATACTGATGAATTATCGGATTGTGGAGCGATGAGTAAGGATTCATCGGTGTTTGAAGCAACCCACGCAATGTTCTTGCTATCAGGATGAGAAAGTGCATCTGGTCCAAGCGTTACTGTTTGCCATGACGCTGCATCGTTATCGTATGTCATCAATTCCCAGTACCAGGAATTATCCGTAGGAGCATCAATACCGTTGATTCCAGTAAGCGTGGTGCCATTATTCGATTGTATTGTATAATTTAATTCCCAGCCAGCCTCATCGGCAGCGAACTTAGTTGTCGACCACGCAGTTGGAGTATTCATCAATTCGCTAGCAACGCCGGATTTATTGACAAATACTACGGTTGAATCTTCGGCTTGATGACCATTAATCTCCCCGAGATGAGCATCGATTACATTTTTCTGAACAATTAATCCGAATCTGCTCCAAATATCTTCCATGTACTCCAAGTCACCAGTCAGGTGTGGCCATTCTGCACCGTGCATTTCTGTGTAGGCTTTCAGCGCCTCTGGTGTGTCATACTCTGGATCAACACTGATTGAAATAATCGAGATATGTTCTTGATAATCAGCACTCAGACCATCCTCTACTGAACGTAACAGTTGGGTTATAATTGGACATACATCCGGACATTTAGTGAAAATAAATGCCACGACAACAACATCACCCCGGAAATCGGTTAGATTCATCTGCTGATTATCTTGATTGGTGAGAGTAAAATCATCAACAGGGGGGCGAGATAATTGATACCCTTTGTAGGCAGATGTTGTTGGTAATGCCGAGACGAAGAACATCGTAGCGATAAGAATGGCTACTAGTGCTTTCCTTGAAACCATGGGCCGACCTGTGGAGGGGGCTATATGAATGCTTCATCTTTTTGTGGCGTAATCCCAGTCAGGGGTGCACCACGAAGGCAATTCTGTGATTGCTTCCGGATTTGAAAGACCAATCCCCCAAAGCATCAACAAAACAAATAGCACAGGGAACAGCGCAGTTCTGGTGTAAATTCTTGGGTCGCCTCGCAAATGCATGAAGTATGCGGCAATACCATATCCTTTGATTATTCCAACCACGATTAGAATGCCCCAAACCATAAATCTGGTTATTGCAATGCTCGTACCGGGGATTTCGGTAAAGAATACGGCAGCAACCTCGAACAACGTAAAGAACATCAATACTTGGAAGTTCCAAAAGTAGATGTCTTTGCCCGTTTTGTCAAGTAGCCACTTTTCTAATCCTGTTGCTGCATGTTCGCCCATTTTTTCACCTCAATACAAATAGAATGCTGGGAATATAACTACCCAAGCCAAATCCACAAAGTGCCAATACAAACCGAAATACTCGATACCTTGGCCGTTGTCCTCATCATAACCGACTGTATCTGCTTTGAATACCAGATAGAGCATGATTAGTAGACCGACGAATACGTGCAGTCCGTGTGCACCAGTCGCAACATAGAAGATTGAACCTTGTACGGTTCCAACGGTAAAACCTTCAGCCACAAGGTGACTCCATTCAACCAGCTTTAGTACGATAAACATCGAACCAAGCAACAATGTTGCAATTAGGTAGTTTCTAACTGCTGTCTTCTTGTCTGGAAGTAGGAATCTCAAAACGCCTTTAGGTGCTTCCCAATCCTTTGCCTTGGCAGTCTTGAGAGCAAGGACGATGGTATATGATGAGATAATCAGCGCGAATGTATTGACTGCACCTGGCAGCATAGTCCAAAAGTCACCCGTTCCCGCAGCACCGTCTGGTCGAAGATAATCAGATGCTGTAAGGACGATATCACCCTCTGTGGCACCAACTGAACACTTCCCGTCATCAAATGCCCATTTTGTACACCACTCGGTTCTAATTCTGAGATAAGACGAGAAGAATGTTGCGAATACCATCACTTCAGACATAATGAATACCCAGATTCCGGCTTTTCTGATGTGCTCTCCCTCAAACGGTGCAGAGGTTGCAATTTGCTCGCCATGTCCAATAAATGGCAAATCTTCTCGCCACCAATTAGCCACACCAACCATGATAATGGCAAGACCAATAGTACTCAGTACCAAATCTCCGAAGACGAAGGTGCCACCTTGAGACATTAATGCTCGAAGTGCTTCAACAAAATCTGGGAATCCCATGAGGAATAATAGCACACCAATACAGAAAATAATCGGTGATGCTGAGCCGTGGTGTTCATCATGATGATCGTCATGACCGTCATCATGACCATGATCATCTTGCGGCTGAATTGAATTGATGAATCCTCCAATGCCCAAGAATATTGCATAGATTACACTAATTATGAGTATGGTAAGTCCTGCAACCCAATATGTTAGGTATGATAGATGGGCATCTATTTCTTCATGATGTAAGTGAGCCAGTTCTTCTTCGCTAACAGTAGGGTCATCCATTGCATCATAGTATACTGATTTAGCATCATCATATGTATCATGTTTGACGCTGCCAACACCCAAGCCAAGGGCAGCAAATGCTACTATTCCAATCGTTAGGATCGCTCCAGCCATTAGAACGGCTCGTCCCCAAACAGAGTTGTCGACGTGGTTATTGAAACCGCTCATTCTTCAGCCCCCTTTGGTTTTGCTTCCCACAATTTCTTGGCAATGGACTTCTTGTCACTAGTGTCACCGTGATGACCGTACAGTTCGTTCATATCACCTTGAGTTGGGATATCATGGAATGATGGAGTTGGAGGTGGTGAGGTTGTCGACCATTCTAGTGACCAACCACCCCACGGATCCTTGCCAACAGGTTCTCCATTCCGACCTGATGCGAAGATATTCCAGACCAAGAGTAATTGGCTCAGTCCGAAGATGAAGGCAAAGATGCTGACCGCCATATTGTACTCAGCGAAACCTGTTTCTTCAAGATAAGAGTGAGTTCTTCTTGGCATGCCCATAATACCTAATTTGTGCATTGGCCAAAAGGCAGCATTGTATGACGAGAAGCCGATTAAGAAGTGCCACATACCAAGTGTTTCGTTTAATTTCCTACCAGTAACCTTCGGATACCAGTAATAGACTCCTGACAATAATCCAAACACAGTACCACCAATGAATACATAGTGGAAGTGAGCGACTACGAAGTAAGAATCGTGGAAGTGTACATCAAGACCGGCAACAGGGAAGAACATTCCCGAAATACCGCCAAGAGTGAAAGTGACAAGGAAACCTAGAGACCACAATGTATGAGTCTTCATTACCAAACTACCACCCCATATGGTTGCTAACCAATTGAATATCTTCGCTCCGGTTGGTATAGCAACAGCCATGGTGGTTATCATGAAAGCGGCACGCCAGAAGGCATCCATACCAGAGGTTAGCATGTGGTGGCCCCAAACGATAAATCCAACAACACCGATACCAGCCATGGCGAATACCATCGACTTGTAGCCGAAAATCGATCTTCTTGCACTTGTAGCAAGTACCTCTGATACAATACCAAAGGCTGGTATAATAACAACATATACTTCAGGATGACCAAAGAACCAGAATAAGTGTTGGAACAGTAAACTGTCGCCACCACTGGTGAAGAAAACCGTGCCAATCGTGTGGTCAAACAGCAGGAATACGATGCCAATAATCAATGCAGGTAGTGACATATACAGCATAAATACGCTGACAAACACTGACCAAGTGAATAGCGGCATCTTCATCCATGTTACACCGGGGGCTCGCATGGTGAATACCGTCGTAATGAAGTTGACACCACCAAGTGTTGAAGATGCACCAAGCATGAACATACCAGACAGGAACGCTGTAGTTCCTAAATTAGAACCATATTGAGACAGCCCCTCACCAAGATTTGCTTCTGTCAAAGATGAATAAGGTGGATACATAACCCAAGTAATATCGGCAGCTTCACCAGACCATATACCAGTGTAAATAAGTGGGCTTGAGAATACTAACAGCCACAATCCCATAGCGTTGATTCTTGGGAAAGCCAAATCCTTAGCACCGATTTGCAACGGAAGTACGTAGTTCATAAATCCGGCAATCATTGGCATAGCAGCGAGGAAAATCATAGTGGTTCCGTGTAGAGTAAAGAATGAGTTATACTCAGTCTCTGTTAGGAAAGTGTTCTCTGGTACGGCAAGTTGTATCCTAAACAATAATGCAAGGAATCCACCCACTAAGAAGAAGAAAAACCCGTACAAGAAATACATGATACCGACTTCTTTGTGGTCTGTAGTTGTTAGCCAAGGTTTGAGATAACTCCAGAAGTTATAGATGCTAAACGTCTCTGGGGACCTTGAGTAATAGACCCACATAACGCCGAGTAAAATCAGTCCAATTGCAAGCCCAACAGCAGTTAGGAGCAGAACTAGTGCCCTTACGCTTGGTGCCATTTCACCTGCAGAAATGCCTGCAATGGTAGTCTCGTAAGAATTCCACATGTCGCCATTGAAACCATTACCACCATTTACTGCGTTACCATAAATTTTGAAGTCGACAAACTTCGAGTCATCAGCAGGTGCGGTCCATTCAAAATCCCAGGTTCTTACTTCGTTACCGGTAGCTGAATGGGTTAATCCGCCATCCATTTCCTGAGCCACGGTTGGGTCTACTGCTACCACAGTACCTTTGGATGCAAGAATTCTGAATCCGCCAGCACGGCCATTCCATGGATCGGCTCCTTCAGTACTTCCATCATTGTGTAGCGCCATTACGTCATTAGTGACAGTAACTGTAAAACTGTAAGTTTCGCTTGAGTTGTACATTTCTGGCAATCCAACTACGGACACCGTAGTATCCGAAGATGGTCCACCGTGACATGAACATCCATTGTCACCTGCAGAGCCAATACCACCAGGCGCTGCATCAAATTGGGGTACCATAACCAGAGAGAGTAGTACTATCGAAAGGAGGGCTATGGTTCGGGCACGCATTAGTAAGAACCTCCTCGCTTCTGAACACCAGTGTCCTCATCACAGAATTCGACGCCTCTATCAATAGGAGAAACTACATCTACATAGCCCACCATCTTTGAATGGTCCAAACCGCAATATTCAGCGCACCTAATGTTGTATGTTCCTGGGTCATCGGGCCAGAACCACATTAATGTGCCACCTTCGAGACCAGGAACTAAATCCTCTTTAACGCCCCACTCAGGTAGCCAAAAGGAATGTTGCACACCCCAGTAGGTACTGTTCAGTTGACTGTAATCAGAGGTGTAAGAAAACAAATTCAACACTACCTTCTCATCGCACGGAACTATGAAATGGTCTCCTGCAGCAGTAGAAAGTTTGTGATTGATTGGTATGTGTCCCCATCGATGTAGTTCATTGCCTTCAGAATCTTCAACTAATACTGATGATGAGACAAATCGATTGAACGAATTTTCCACAACTGTCGAACCGGTGATTGTATCGAGCGCATATGTGTTAGCGTCGCCATTAATCACAATCGTGACATTGGTTGCATCTGCATTGCTACTGTGTTGAATAGTAACATTGTCGCCCCATACTACATCTATACCGGAGAGCCTTGAATCATCTTGCCAAGTTAGTTCATCCTTGTACTCAAATTCCCAAAACCACTGCTGGCCAATGATTTCAACGTCGAATCCTTCATCTTCGTCAGGAATAACCCACACCGCTGTGTTTGAGGCTAATGCGAGAACAACTAGCCAAACTACGATTATAGTGGGCAGTACGTAAAATAGAATTTCGATTTTGGTATTGTGCCGATCTACTGGAAATGATCCAACTACGATATGGTCTACATCAGTAGTATCAGGAACGATACTTGCACGGTATCTAATCATTGCATAGAAGAGCCATGCAAATGTGATGATTCCGACGAGGATGCCCCAAAAAAGAAATTTGTCGTAAAGTACTGAGAAAACGGTATCGTCTGCCACCATAGACTTGACCTGATTGACCGCCCGTATAGTAGCCCTTAAGGGTTATCGAAAAATGCCGTTGGCTAAATGTCTTACAACATCTTGCGATGCCTTTCAGTGGCCCTTTTACACCCATGGTATATGAATCTTAGTTTTTCCTTTAGGCAACTTGCCGAGAAGGTTTTTCGCGGTATTTATCTGCCGCCTAAATCTAAGTACAATAGGGGAAGGTTTTGGAAGTGGAAGAATGTCTACAATTGACCCTATCTGGCGAGGTTTTAATCAACATTCAAGTTAATCCCGGCTCAAACAAGTCCGGACCGATTGGTTACGACCAGTGGACAAAGCGACTGAAATTAGCTGTTAGAGCGAAAGCTGAGGGCGGCAAAGCAAATAATGCGGTTATCTACACGCTATCAGAACTACTGAAAGTCCCCAAAAGAGACTTGGATATTGTAACCGGCCACAAGTCCCGAACCAAGCAAATTAAAGTCTCAAACCAAGACATACAACTGATTAAAAAGGCGTTGAAATATAGCATAAAGTGATACAATGGCTAGTCAAAATCGTAACGATGGTAGTGGTTTAGGCAACTATGAGTTACGGTTTAGTAATGCTGGTCAAGCAATTGGTGAAGCAAGACGAAGAAATAGATTGCACAATTGGCCAATAATTGTTGAAGGCCCACGCGACAAAAGAGCATTGATTGCTTTGGGCTTTACCGGACCTATCGAAGTTCTAAATCGTGGTTGGCCAATCGAGCGTGTTGTTGCTTACTGGTATGAGACCTACGGAACCAGAAACGATGCTGCCGGAGGTTCCTCTGTATGTTTGTTGATGGATTGGGACAGAACCGGAGGTAGGTTACAAAGAAAACTTGCCAATCTAATGCAGAGTTTTGACATGATGGTTGATCAAGAAATGCGGGTCACCCTACAGAAAAATTTGAAACCCGAAACCAGAGTTGTTGAATCGCTTTATGGCATGGCTGACCGATTAAGGTATCACATCACTCAAGAGGATAGGTTGTGAAATTTACACTGGTTTATAAGTGCACAAAATCGCCCAACCGTCATGAACAGACTGATAACTTTCACATTAGGATTGATATTACTTAGCCAAACATTACTTGTTGTCCAAGCACAGGATGACGGAGAACAAACCATTGTAGATGTCGCCACAGATACCGGTAGCCATGATACCTTAGTAGCGGCTCTAAATCACGTAGGGCTTGTCGATACGCTAAATGGCGATGGTCCATTCACCGTTTTCGCGCCTACTGACCAAGCATTCACCGATGCTGAAATAGACCTCGACGACTACGACACAGACGCTAAAAACGACACATTGCGTGATATTCTGTTATTCCACGTAATCAGTGGCGCAGCCGTTGATGCCGCCAATGTAACCGACGGCATGACCGCCGAAGCAGCAAACGGTGACACGCTAACCTTCACCGTCACCAACGATAGCGTCTCAGTCGGTGATGCAACCGTAACTACGGCTGATGTTGGAGCCAGCAACGGCATAATTCACGTTATTGACAAGATACTGCTACCTCCAGCAGATGAGCCTGTTGATGATACACCAGTAAACAATTGTGACGTCACCATAGGAATTGATGATTCTGGTTATGCCTACGATAAGGTCTCGGTAAGCATCGCTGTTGGCGATACAGTATGCTGGCAGTGGACAGACTCTGACATGGTGCACAATGTAGCAGAGATTGCAGACATAGGAAGCAACGAGCGCTTAGCGGGCGGAGTCTACTCAGGTGCTGCAGCAACCACAGTAGATTTTTCTCACACTTTCACTGAAGATACAACATTCTACTATGCATGCGAACCTCACATCTCTATGGGTATGAAAGGCGAGATTATCGTTGGAACCGGCGTTGACGCCTCAAAGGCAACCAGCGACTCCGACAAGGAATCCGAATCAACACCAGGCTTTGTTGCCGGTGCTTCGATTATAGCGCTATTTGGTGCAGCTGCTGTACTATCTAAGCGTGAATAATCAGCCAGCCATGTAGAAAAATATTGCACCAGCATACAGCAATATAATTGCTGCACTGATACATATATTTACGATTGAAGTGATATAGGCAGCGTTTGCAATGCCTCTGTCAGGATGAGTAGGGTTGTGATCGGTGATTTTTTTTGCTGAAATAGCCAAAATAAGAGCTGGAATCGACATAAGTAGGCCGCCGCAGGCAAAGGAAGCGATTGCCAAAACCAAAGCCAGTATTGCATTGGTTTGAGGATACATTGCGAAGTGTGTAGCACCTATTGGTATCGCTTGTGGACTCTGTACCTGCCCACCGATTACATACTGAGCCTGTGGCATGACGCCCGGTGTTGCCTCATTATTTTGCCAAAAGTTGTCATCCTGTTCTTGGGTCATATTCCTCACTGTCTTGCTAATTGTACCTTACAGATAAACTTGATTTGCAAAATAATTATCTAAAGTTAAAATGTTGTGACTCTGAAAAAACTGGTTTCTCAATTACTGGGCGGATTGTAGTTCCACAACTTAGTTGTTACAATTGCCATTACGACAATTTTAGCGAAATCCCATATTAAGAATGGTTCAACACCCCACTCAAATGCTTGGGCTAAATCGACGGAGTATGATTCTGCTAACCAAAGTGTGCCAATGACATAGACTGGAATCATTGCTAATGTCCAGCAAATTAGTTGTGCTCTGATATCTGCAACTCCAGCAGACCTTGAGCGGTCTAATCCTTCAGCGACCAATGCCGATGCAAATGGGAATGCTAACAGATACCCACCGCTTGCAATAAGTTTCCCACTGTCGAACAGTTGACTTCCGCCCTCTGCAAATACTGGAGCGCCAAGGGCACCGACTATCAAATAGAGGCTACCTGATAAGAACGCATCATTCCTCCGTAAGTAAACTCCAGTTGCAAGCACTGCAAATGTTTGGAAGGTATATGGGACTGGTGTCCAAGGTACTGAGAAAGCGATTTGTGCACATAATGCTGTTAATCCGGCAAAAAATGCAATCGAAATAATCCTCTCGAGGAGCGTAGATTCTGCTGAAGCAAGGGTTTGATGCCATGTTTGTGGTTTACCCCAATTAAGTTGACTGAACATGATACACGCTTAAATTGGCGGTTTTTAGTGATTCAGTATATTTTTGGGAATCGGTGGAAGCCAATTCCCATCATTTCGAGAATGGTCTAAAATATGCCAATAGACAGTTGTTATCAGTGTATTTTCATCTTCAATGTTGTGCGTTATATTTTCTACATCGACTACAGGTGGTAGTTGATTCCAAGCGGCTTTTGCAAGAATCGATAGCGGGAATTTGGATAATGCTGGACCATTAACAGGTAAGTGCCATTTCTTTAGCCATTCTCGTTCTACTAAATTCACCTTAGCACAAGCATTGCGAACTTGTTGCCAAGTATTTCCACGGCCAGATTTTGATTTAGTCAAGATAGTATCATTTATTGACGAATCAACAATTATTCCGCAATCGACTAATGATTGGGCCATCCACGGCGCCATATAACCTGCAGGCGCTCGGAACCACGGTCTGAAATTTGCCTTAGCGAATTGCGAAAGTTCAGATATCGCTTGAGTCATGGACTCTTCAAACAACTGCGGATCTGCTGGCCATGCAGACCATGAGCGATGATTTAGGCCGTGACAACCTATGGTGACTCGGGGCGAGAATCTTTCCAACAATGCTTGCAACCATTGGTTAAACTCAGCATCCTCCAATGAATCGGCAATAACAAACAGTGTAACTGGTTTGTTGTGCGTTGACAACCAAGTTTCAAACCCCTGCATTCCCAACTTGAATGCTGGGGATAATTTTGTAGAACTAATTGGTTGCTTGCTTCTTGTTGGATGGCCATAATGCTTCGGTATATGCCTAAGGTCATCACAGTCTACAGTCAACCATGTCTTAGTCAACTATCGCCACCCCGATTGATATCAATTATGTGTATTCGATGAGGTACGGTTCGATTACCAATCTCGATACCAATAAACTCCTCAACTGATTCACCATCCCACGCATGGCAAACCGATGCTGCAGTAGCCAATCCAGCCTCATTGTGCGGGTGTACAGTAATCTCAATTCGGAAGAAGTTACTCCTTGAGGACAGCCATGAAAAAATGGCGTTAACACAGCGGATTGTTATCTTTTGGCGGCGATATTCTGCACGAACCCAATAGCCAAGATTGTAACTTGAATGAAGCAACTGCAATTCATCACCAAGGCCAATTAATCCCACAAACTGATTATCTTGTCGTTGTACTATCGACCAAAAATGAATTTCGTCTGAATTTACTTGAGATTCGACATCAAACAACATATCTCTAATTTGTTGTCGAATTTCTTTGTTCTTATCTAACCAAGGAAGCGCAGCATATGCTGACTCTGGGTCTTCATTAAACGCGTTCAAAATGGGTTTTAGTGCTGACTTGTTTAACGGTTGAAGAACAAATTCTTCCTCAACTGATAATTCTGGAGTCTTAGTCATAATTGCACCTCAAGACAAATGGGTTAATGCTCGGGCAACATTAGGGTCATTTGGATATGTTGTTTGAGCCATCTTCAACATCCATTGTAAATGCTCTTCTCGGCCTAAATATCGCATGATTGTACCAATGTGAGCTAGCATATCGAGATTATTGGAGAGATGTGGTCCCAACCGATCAAGTTGTTGAGCGGTCTGAGTTAATTTACCACTTTTTACTAATTCGAGCATTGAGACTACCTCGCGGTAAACCTGTCTATCGTCCCATGCTGGTTTTGCCGGCCACGGCCAAATTCTGCCGTTGAATTGTGGTGTTGGGGCTGGTTTTGGTAATGAGGTAGATTGGGAGGTAGAGTTCTTCGGCTGTTCAGCAGGGATGTCTGGAACATCAGGAGTATCATCATTCGAATCGTCGACATCATCTGGTAAATCTGGCACCTCAGGTGTAGATTCCACTGGCGGCGGTGGTGAGACCTGTGCCTCGCTTTGTTCATCAAAAATGTCCGGCAAATCTGGAGTTTCTGTTTCAATATCTTGAGAGATTGCAGTGGTCAATTTTAGTTCGGGTTGGGGAGTGGTTTCAGAGATTAATTCTGGTTCCATATTACGTAATTTAGTCGGTCCGACCGAACCAGAAAAATCGTCATCGGAGTTATCCTGATTGAGGAAAAGTGAGCCCTGTCCAGTATGTATCGGTTCAGCCACTTCTTCTAAGGGATTAGAATCTGGTACGACGAAATCATTTTGTCGTTGCGGTGCGTCGTCGGGAGATAACTCAACCTCTTCTGGGGTTTGATAGTCTTGTACTTCTGATAAGGTCGGCCCTGAGCTTGAAATGAACTCAAACTCCTCTCCACTTTCAGCGTCTTGAGCGGCAAACTGGTCGATTTCAATTGTCACTTCGTCGAGAGATAGTACCGCCTCTACCGCGTAGTCCTCTTCTTCGAGTTCATTTACATCGTCTCCAAGTAAGGTTGTCATAATTTCAGATTGAGTACTCGTGGGAGTAGCCATTGGCTGGTCGCGAGCAGAAAGGGTGAGGTCGTAGTAACATAACTTACATTCCTTGGCACCGATTTCATTGGGTGTGGAACAGTAAGGACAAATGTTTTGCAAATCAGAAGAGCCCTTCTTCCGTCGGCCAAACATAGTACCCACCAACCTATAGGCGACGGATTGAGTGTTTAAGTGATAGGGTTTCGCGGTTAAATTATAATTCATTTCATACAATACTATCATTTGGTGAGCGATATTGGTGACAACATGGCAAAGAAGGGTTCCGTCAGAAGGATGGATAATTCAGTGCCGAAATCCGCCGGCACAAAATTAGATTTGTCCGATGAAATGCCCGTGAGTTGGAAAAAGGGTCAAGAGCACTTTGCGCGCTTCACCGAACTTATCAAAATCGAACTTGAAGATGAGACCGCAATGGTCGAAGAGCGATGGAAAAAATGGGGCAAGCATCAACTGGTTGCTGCGGGCTTAACACTATTCGATTTAACCGGCCGTAGTCAAGGTAGATTCTATGGAGAACCGATAGTTGTGTTCGAACAGGTAGACCGCAATAGAATGCCACAACACAGATTCAGCCATGGCGACATCGTCCTAATTTCCCGTACCAAGCCATGGGGTGAAAAGATCTACGAGGGAATCGTATTGGATCGAGGACCAACCAGAATAAGGGTAGTAGTGAATGAGAAACCTAAAGATTTGAAAAAAGGTAGATGGAGAATCGATAAAGGTGCAAATAGGATTGCACATGATCGAATGCATGAGGCGTTAATCGCTTTTCACTCAACCGAGTCGACTGGTGGAACACCACTGCGAGACCTGATTCTTGGCTCTTTACACGACCCTGCTACCTCTGCAGCGCGCCCACCCGACATCTCGGGTAAATCTAAACACAACCACGCACAAATTTCTGAATCTCTCAATGATTCTCAAAGAAGCGCTGTTGAAAATTCTATTGCGACGCGATTGAGTCTTATTCAAGGCCCGCCCGGCACAGGAAAAACCTACACTGCTGTCCATTTGCTGAAACAACTTGCAGATATGGGCAGAGGGCCTATTCTCGCCTGTGCTGAATCTAACGTCGCAGTGGACAATCTGCTTGAGGGCCTGGTTGATATTGGCGTCAATGCGGTACGAATTGGAAAACCGGTAAAAGTTAGAGAAAGCCTGCGTAATAGTACACTAGATGCGCTGGTAGAACAACACCCTGTACAAGATGAGATAGAGTACATTAAATCACAAAATGAAGACCTGCGAAAAAGTCTCAATTCCCTCAAAGGTAAAGAAAAAGGTCTCACCCATCGGGAAATAAAAAACAATTTCAGAGACATCAGACGATTGGAGGATAACGTAGTGGCATCATTACTGGATAATGCTGAAGTCGTTTGCGCCACTACGATAGGGGCTGGACACCATATTCTTGGTGACAGGAAGTTTCCTATTGTTCTGATTGATGAGGCAACACAAGCAAGTGAACCGAGTTCATTAGTGCCGATAATAAGAGGGTGTCGGCAACTTATATTGGTAGGAGACCACAAACAATTGCCACCGACTGTCATCAGTAAAAAAGCCGAGCAGGGCGGGCTAAACCAGTCATTATTTGAACGATTGAACAAATGTGGAATCCCGGCTAATATGCTTACAACACAGTATCGGATGCACCCCGTGATTAGGGAATTTCCCAGTGCTAGATTTTACGATAATAAATTGGAGGACGGTTGTCAAGCCTCCGACCGCCCAACGCCCGCTGGATTATTGTGGCCTGACTGGGACAATCCGCTCGCATTCATACCAACTGAAGGAAGTGAATTACAGGATGAAGATGGTAGCAGTCGGTCTAATTTTGCCGAAGCAGCGAAGGTTTTGTCAATAGTCAAAAATTTACTTCAAGTTGGAGACTTGACCCCCAGAGATATTGGAGTTATCACACCATATAATGGTCAAGTAAGGGTTTTGTCTGATTTATTTGAGCAAGCCGGTGGCAGAGCTGTTGGCGAGCCATTCAATGGCTTAGAAATCAAGAGTGTCGATGGGTACCAAGGAAGAGAGAAGGAAGTGATTGTGTTTTCCACAGTCCGGGCTAATGAAGTTGGTGAAGTCGGATTTTTGAGTGACCGAAGAAGATTAAATGTCGCCCTTACAAGAGCAAGGCGAGGCTTGGTGATAATCGGCCACCCGAATACGCTTCGGCACGATAAAACATGGAACTCTTGGCTGGATTGGGTCGAAGAACGCAATTTATTCGCCTGGCATTTATCTCAGGATTAATGCGTAGATTGACAAACTAAGCCATTAACCACTAATCATGGCGGATAGTCCGGTTAGTCTTCATCAAGGCGGCGGCACGCTAGCGCAAGCGGTGCTTGCCAGCGCTCCCGAGGGAATGTTAATTGCGCCAATATGGAAGAGAATTTCGGCTTTTATGTTAGATGTGTTATTGATTTCAATTATTTTGACCTTCTTTACCAATGGCCAATTAACTCTAAATCTGCTCAATTTCCAATTGCTAACAGGTGGCGCGGAGTATATACTATTCTTTTCATCCAATTGGGCAATCCTATTGACCTCACATTGGCTATACTGGAAGTATACTGGTAGAGCATATGGTCGTTCATTAGGCCAGAGAGCGTTTAGGATTGCTATTGTTCACGATAATGGAAGCGTTTTGGACAAGCATCATTGGAGCCCTAGGGCAGTAGCAAAGTTAGTGTATTTATTGCCCTTAATTGGACCGCTTTGGTTCGGGCTAAGAGACGCGTACAATGCTCGATCTAAGGAGGCAGAGTACCGCACCGCAATCGACAAAAAGAACCGTACTGTTGCCGCTGTTGACTGGTCATTACCTGTAGAGACGAGGAACAGACTACGGTAAAGAGCGATTAGACATCTATTTCAAGTATTACCGATTGTTCCTGTTAGATGGAAGGGTTACAATGAGCGATGAATACTACACTCGTGCTCCGCCTTTAGAATGTCGATTGATGTCTGCCTCAATGGAAATTGATGATGATGATCAAGATGTTGTCCAAGTTATTGTTGAAGTTTCAAATGAAGAAGCAATGCCAATTGGTGGACTAGAAATTTTTATTCAAACCAGTAATAAGAAGAAAGTGACATCCGAACAAGGAATTAGCTCACTTGGCCCAGGCTTGACTCGTAAATTTACCTTTGAGTTCCCGTTGCAAAAAGGCAACTGGACGTTTATGCTACGATCTCCGAGTGTAGAGGCTGATTTGGGTCCATTTGACCATGATTTCACCTTCCAAGCAGAAAAGGGTAGAGTGTACAATAATTCGATTGGTAGTGGCATGTTTACAGACGCGTTTACCAGCGACCTTGGAGACTTTGGTCAAGTTGAAGAACGAGGGTTGATAGACGCATCGAGTATTAAGATGACCTCATATTTTGGAGAGAATTCTGCTGGTGGAGCCACGGCAATAACAGTTGGCAATGCACCAGTCGAAGAATCGAATAATGAAGAAGCCCCAAGAGTACCGCCGTGGCAAAAGTCTGGAGACCCACTACTTTCAGCACCTGTAACAACACCTACCGAAGCACCAACACCAACTGAACCAACAACTGACTCTACAGATTTGCTTGCATTTTCAAAGCAAGTTAGCCAGGCACCAGTTGAAACCGTTACCGAACCGCCTACTACACCTGCACCAACACCTCCAACAACCGTAGATAAGGTTGCAAACCAAGCCCCAATCGTTGCCGATACTCCGCCTAGTCTGCCACCAAGCGCTCCAAGTTCCTCACCTCCAACCGAACCACCATCACAACCATCTAACAAACCCCCAACTAGGCCACCGACTGGGCCACCAAGTGCACCACCGTCCGGGCCACCAACTGGGCCA
>CEUK01024577.1_pt1 | contig 20487 bp, 16 predicted proteins | sample 356451 | NCBI WGS metagenome assembly CEUK01 (sample SAMEA2622843, study PRJEB7988) | marine metagenome | isolation source: saline water (ENVO:00002010), including
AATTGCATCAAAACGTAATTGGAATGGTAGGAGTTACGGCTTGGCTTCCAGAGACCCGTGCAACCAACGATTGCTGGAGCACTTGGCAGATTTGCTGCGATACTGGTAAAATTGAATGGAGTAATCGAAAGGACAAATCCTTCCAAAGGTCGAATCTCGGTTGAATTCTGAACACCTTCCGGAGAAACCAGCGGTTGGAAGTCATCATGGAATCCTCGGGCATAGTGACAATTGAATCTCCAGAAATCTATCAATTCACAAGCAGAGTCTATCTCGGCTTGGAATGCTGTCTTGGATTGGTTTAGCATTGTTGCAGCATTGACACGCATTCTCCAATCTCCTGCCAGTAAGTCTGCACAGCGCTCGAATATGGCGCATCTTCCCTCCAGCCCTAAGTCGATCCAAGCTTGCTGAGCATTTACCGCCGCCTCACAAGCGGCTTCCATTTCGGCCTTACCGGCGAGGTGAACATTTGCCAGTACGTGACCATGGTTGTGAGGTATGACTTGTGTAGTCGTGGTGCCTGTGAAAACTTCCTCTCCATTGATTATGCACGGGATTTCAATTACCTCTCCCATCTGGCGATCCATCTCTGCTTGTAGGTCCGCTCTCTCTTGACTTCCCGGGGCAAACCCTAGGATTGGCTCATTGTTTGGTTGAGGCATGTGACAAGCCTCTACAAATTCTACCTAACATTGTTGCGATTGAATATTCAGACAAATTATGTCGCTAAGACCATTCATCCATGTCATCCTTCTTGGCCTTCTTCCAGGCTCTGTAACATGACTTGCAGACAGAAACCCTCCTCGATTGCCCTTCCAGGCCGTCTTCACCCCAAACATCTGCTGCGCGGTCGAAAGCGATTCGACGGCCTCCAATTTTCTTGTCAGCGAAGTTTTCACAGCCGGCTACATCACAACGGACTTGCCCCTCAAATTCCTCTTTCTTGTCCTTACCAGTTCGACCGGCAGCAGCATCCGCTGCAGCACGCTTCTTTCGAGCCTTGGACTTGAATCCCATGAAATACCCCGATATTATCCAAGATTAGAAGGTTGCCTCGTCCCATTCGATATCGAAGGGACCTCCAACCTTTGCTATAGAGGCCCGCCTGTCTGGACCAACACCAACTGAGACTACAGGAATCCCACTCAATACCTCGATTCTATCTACAATATTTCTCACTTCATCCGGCATGGCATCATATCCAGTGCCATCCTTCCGACTACTCTCTGCCATACTAATCCAATCTTCATCGGCCATTGCAGGGAATCCAGGATGTGTTTCGTAGACCGCGACACATCTTTCAACATCTGAAGCGCGTGTTGGGAAATGCGTAATCGGTTTTCCATCCAATTCGTAGCCAATACATATCTTGATGTCGTCTAAACCACCTAAGACATCTAATTTCGTTACAACCAATCCAGTATATCCGCTAACTCTGTGTGCATCTTTGAGGGCTACAATATCTAACCATCCGGTCCTTCTTGGTCGGCCGGTGGTAGTACCAAACTCATGGCCCACTTGGGCCATATGTTTACCTGGTCCCTCTTCAAGAGAAAGTTCACTTGGGAAAGGCCCATTTCCAACTCTTGTACAGTAGGCCTTTGTGATACCAAAGCATTCTGTTATGTGACCTGGGTGAATTCCGGTTCCATGAGTAGCATTCGCCCTACCTACAACGCTTGATGTAACAAACGGATAGGTTCCTTGGTCAATGTCAAGTAATGCTCCTTGGGCGCCTTCTAGTAGAACAGTTTCTCCATTTCTCAAGGCCAAATCAACCATCAACCCAGTGGGCTTGATTGCATGGCCAAATCGGTCTAGTATCCATTGTAATTCCGAACTTAATTCGGATGCTGTGATTTGTTTATTGTAACCGACTGTTTCTAATTGCTTGTTCATTCTAGCTACGGTTTCATCAATCATTGTCTGATCTGAAAGAATTTCTTCAATATCTGTGAAACGAATTCCCACCCTTTCAATTCTGTCTCGATAGGCCGGACCAATTCCTCTTCCAGTAGTGCCAACTACCTTGTCTGCACTATCGTAATACTTGTGGAAAGGAAGTATCACACTGGCTCTTTCACTAATGAAGAGTCTGTCTCCTTCGGGCTTTTCTCCAGTTAGACTCTCCCAACGTGAAAGCTCCTCATCTAGCACCCAAGGGTCGATTACCATGCCATCCCCTAAAACAAGATTGCATTCTTTCGATGTAACTCCAGATGGTATTTGATGTAGCTTCAAAGTAGTGTCTCCAACTACTATTGTGTGGCCTGCATTATTTCCACCTTGGAAGCGAACTGCCCAAGTTGACAAAGGGGCAAGTTGGTCTATCGCCTTACCTTTGCCTTCATCGCCCCATTGGGCTCCCAGCACTACCGTCGCAGGCACCGTTGTGCTGTGCTTAACGGAGGGTGTATGAAACCATTGGTCGGCCAATGACTCAAATTTACTCGTCCTTCTTTGTTGGGAATGGATTATGAAGGAGAGTCAGGTCGGCGCGCTTGTATGGCTCAGCGCTTTCCAGAGGCAGAAGGTCGTCTGCTTAACAAGTGGATTTGTATGAAGTGTAGTGCTACTCATCGTGGCACCAAGCCACCGAAATCATGCAGGAAGTGCGGGTATAAGGGCTTCAGGAAGAAGGCTGCAGAGAGACGTGGTAACTGATTAGCCTATTTTTCTAGGCCTCAATGGTTTTCAATGTCCATCCTTAGGGTCACCTGTGCTAAGCATCGCAATGGAAGGATTTGCGATTAGTTTGGGCCTGATAGTAGCAATAGGCGCTCAGAACGCTTTTGTTTTGCGTCAAGGATTAATGCGCTCGCATATTTTTGTTGTCTGTTGCATTTGCGCTATTTCAGATGCTACATTAATTGCCGCTGGAGTTCTTGGAGTTGGAGCATGGTTAGCGGAATATGAAGAAGGAGCTTTCTGGATTTCATTAGCAGCGATAACATTCCTTGTGGTCTATGGGTCACTAAGAGTTAGATCGGCAATGGACCCACAAGGCATCGATATATTGGAGAGTGAAGAGGAGAAATTCTCAGCGGTTGTGATTACAACATTAGCATTCACTTGGCTAAACCCGCACGTATACCTCGATACCTTGGTCCTGTTAGGGAGCGCATCCTCTCGATACGACGGACCTGAACGTGAAATTTTTGGAATTGGTGCAGCCCTTGCTTCATTCATATTTTTCTTTAGTTTAGGATATGGAGCAAGACTACTATCTCCATTGATGGAGAATCCAAAGGCATGGAGATATATTGATGGAGGAATTGCAATTGTAATGTTTGCAATTGCTTTTGGTATTGCTTTACCATTGCTCTAACTTTGTTTTACTTCGTTTAGTAAAGCCTCTAAAGCGGTTTGAATCTGTAGGCAAAGTGGACCGTAGTGGATTGGTAAATTAGCATCATTGAAAATTTCGTCAAGAATACTAGCAGTCATCCCTAATCGGATGTCTATTTCCTTATCTTTGTTGAGAAGCCATTTCTCAACTGCATCCCGGGCGGAGTTACGAATGTTACGCGGAACTTGAGTGTCCTCTAACTGACCGAGAACTTGAGCGATTTGCTGAACGCGAGTCTCTATGTCTGACATGTTGTGCCTCCAACGGCCCGCCCACCAGCGACTCCTGTTTAAGCGCATCCCCGTCAATACAGAATCATAATTCAAGAAGCAGAACACCAGGTCGCCCAAGGCATATCGGTATTAGCGGCTCCACAACCTTCTCCTTCAGACGCTAATGAGATGATTCCAACTGCTGTTTCAGGTTCGATTAATTCCCTAATCCCCCATCGCATTCCGGATTCAAGTTCGCCTTTACCGAGATTCTGAATTTTTTGATGCACACGATATGAAAGTAAGGCGGTTGTAATCGCTTCACCAACCCCAGTAGCGGCGACACCGAGGCCGTCCTGTACCCAGAAACCACAACCAGGTAATGGGACGTCTCCGACTCTACCAGCTGGTCTATGGGAGGTCCCTCCTGTACTGGTTGCGGCGGCGATTAAACCTGATGAATCTCTAGCAATAGCACCAACAGTATCCGTTTGTAATTCAGGCATAGAGCCGCCTAGCTCTCCAACGTCACCTTTGTTACCTTTTGGTGGCCTTCCAACTACGGGTGCATTCAGGTGACCACGTTCATCTGCCCATATCCGAGCACCTGTTCCAGCAAGACCATTGATTTCTTCACCGAGAAGGTCGACACAAATACGAATTGGATTGGGGGTATTTTCCATTACTGCAACAAAACCCATCCTTCCATCTGAGGCCTGTAAAGACGCATCGGTTAGCACTGAACCATCATTTCTCATCACACTACCCGTTCCAGCATTGAAGACTGGATCATCCTCAAGCACGACACATGCCTCTACGGCAGCTTGAATTGCATCTCCACCCGATTCAAAAACAAGACGTGCTGCTTCAATTGCGGGTTGCAGATTGGATAATCTCTCAGGCCCCGCTCCTGCTCCTCCATGAACAACTACTGCTGGTGCGGCCATGCAATCCCCTAACTAACGGCGTAAAGACGGACCTTGAATTAGGCGTTCGAACGAACTGGGAGAAAACCGCAAAATTATGCAGATGGTTGGGTGTCGGCTCCACTCGAGATTGTGTCGATTACATTCGCTAATCTCTCTACAAGAGTTACCTTTTCCTCTGCTCCAACCAAGGCATGTTGTAGCACTTCATCTAGTGAATCAACTGGAAGAACTTCCACCATTGCTTCATATTTTTCGTCGATTAGTACGTCTTGCAAGTTGCTGCGAGGAATAATCACTCTCTCTATTCCAGACTTCACTGCAGCCTCTATCTTTGCAGACACTCCTCCAATAGGCAAAACTTCACCGCGCACAGAAAGCGAACCGGTCATGGCTAGGTTTTGATCGATTGGAACTCCTTCAAAGGCGCTGATAATTGCGGTAGCCATGGTAATCGAAGCACTGTCTCCATCGACATTGTGAGTTCCCGGGAACTGCACGTGTAGGTCGTAGTCTTGGATATCCTTACCTGTCAATTTCTTTACAACAGCGCTGATATTAGTAACGGATTCTTTGGCTAGGTCGGATAGGCCTCCTGTAGCTATGACTTGGCCCGACCGACCCTGAGCGGGTGTAACCATGGCCTCGACAGGTAGCACTACTCCCGAGTAATCGGAAAGACCAGTATCTGCACCGAGAACTGCGAGACCATTAACTCGGCCGATTCGTTCCCCTCTATTGACTAGCATTGCATATTCTGATTGTCGCTCAAGATACCTGTCTGCGACCTGTTGTTCGAGTGGTTTTGCAATCGCTCTCGCGCGCACTACATGTTCAGCCAATACCATAGAGGCCTTTTCCTCAGCAGCGAGATCGCCAGCGATTCGCACTAATCCCCCCAGTTCACGGAGTCTGAGTGATAACTTACCACGGCGACCACTTCGACGCTGAGCTTCTTTCAGAATCAATCCTATGGCGCCCTTGTCAAAGTGTGGAATTGACTTCCCACTATCTTTCTTCATTTCGTTTCTTACTTCTTGAGCAACGAAGCGAACTAATCTTCTGCGATTTCTTTCCGTATCTGGCATGTCGGTATTGACGTATACTTCGTAACCATATCCGCGGATTCTACTTCTTAATGCAGGGTGCATGTTTTGGATACTATCCAGATTTCCTGCAGCCACGAGAATGAAGTCAGTAGGCACCGGTTCTGACTTGGTCAGAGCGCCACTGCTTCGCTCGGAACGACCTGATATTGACAGCGCCTTTTCTTGCATTGCCACCAAGAGTGCTTGTTGTTCCTCCATTCTTAGCATGCGAATTTCGTCAATGTAGAGAACACCCTTGTTCGCTCGGTGAACAGCACCTGGCTCTACTCTTTCATGTGCTGGAGTTGCCAAATCTGCTCCAGATTGGAATGGGTCGTGTCTAACATCACCAAGCAGAGCACCGGCGAGTGTTCCTGTTGCATCAATGAATGGCACCTCTTCGTTTCGCTCGTGTTTTACTAGTAATTTCGGAATATTGCCCTCATCACCAGAATTTAGGCGAGTTCTTAGGAAAAAGTATCCGAAAACAAGCAGGAAAGACCCGAATATGAATGTCAGAATCTCGCCAGAGGATAATGTGGCGAGTAACAAAGCCGCACCAACCACTAGAGCGATGAATAGCAAAGTGCGATTGGTTCTCTCTCTTTGTTGTTTGATGTGGGCTCGACGTTCTGAGATAATACTCGAACCTCGTCCTGCGGGAACAGTTCTGATTCTAGGTTCGTTCTCATCCTCATGATTACGATAGACGAGAATATCCTCAAGTTGTTCCTTTGGTAGAAATTCAGTCATTGAGCGAGATAACATCGACTTACCAGTTCCAGGTTCTCCGACCATGATAATGTGTCTGCGCTGTTCGGCGGCCTTACGGACGATTATGGAAGCGGCCTCTTGGCCAATTACCTGATCAACCAGTTTTTCTGGTATCGGAACTTCCTCAGTCGAGACAATGTCGAGTTGTTCTGCCCATTCTTCTACAGGAGTTTTGCAGACTGGATCCTTGTCCGCGGAGACACCGAATGCGGCACCATCTTCCCACGACTCTAGTGGGTCAACAGGTGACTCTTCATCGCTCATCGTGCACCCCTCAGGGTCTTCCCTGTCCTGCGCACCTTCTTGAAGGTGCGTTATGAGTAATTCAGTGCAACTACTGCTGTTCTCGGCGCCTGAGGTACTCTGCACCGTAGTAATTCCATTGTTCCATTGTCCAACCAGGAGGGAGGCCTTCAGGCGGTAAAGGAGGGCCCATTCCGGGTGGTGGTGGTGGAGCCACTAATGGACTCGGTTCAGGCTCCTCATACCCCGAATATTCGTATTCTTCTTCATAATCATAGACCTCGGCGCTGACAACTTCTCTGCGCCCTCTTTGTAATACAATGGCTAGACCCATTACTAGGGCGATTGAGAGCATAATTCCGATTGCCATTAGTCCTGCAGTCAGAAGTGTGAATGTTGATTTGTTTTGATTACCGCCGTCACCCGGTTCTTGTGGAGTAATTTCGACGGTTTCTGTGGCATAGGCCTTGTATTGTTCAGTTGTTGAGCGATCGAATCCTTGTGAGTCTACAGCGTTAACTGAAAGGGTTACGTAATCCCCTATCATAAGTCCCTCACCATTATTTGCCAATACAATAAATGGACCCATGTTGTAAGAAGTACCAAAGTCATTACAAATTCCAGTGATACTGTTACAAACACTCCAAATTACTTTAATTTCTGATAATTCAAGAACTCCTACATTTTCGATAGTTACGCTAGGGTTCAAACCAAAACCTGTGGAGGAAATATTGACACTCAAATCGCCGAATCCCGATGAATCTACCCATAGAAGTGGCAGATCATTGACTACACTAACCGTGATTATGGCGGCACTGGAAGCTCCATGTCTGTCTTCAGCAGTAACCGTCACCATCTCTTCTCCTGCATCTTCCCAACTCATTGTGGCAAGGCCAGAAATTGGATTATACTGAACCGCACCAGGAACAAAAGTTGTCACTGTAATCCAAATATCCTCTTCGGAATCATCGACATCCGAGACCATATCTAAAACATTGAGGGTCAATCTGTCACCAGTTTGAAGGACTGGATTAGAATATTCGCCTAAGTCAATGATTGGAGCATCGTTAACATTGTTGACATGGAAAATAATCACTGTATCTGATTCTTTGACACCATCGGATGCTCTAACTGTGATTTCAACTGTACCAAAACTATCGTCATCCAGAGCAGCAACATTGAGAGTCTGGTCGTAAATTTCGGCAGATACTAATGATTCATCACTAATGCTGACAACAGATAAAGAGAGAGTATTTGCAGGAACTGAGTTTCCATTATCGTCTGTGTCGGTTAGGAATTCTGTCAATACTAAACTAGAGGACCCTCCTTCGTCAAATCCTTGAGTCGGAATTCCACTCCAGCGAGGCTGACCATTTTCGATGACGTTGAACATCAAAGTTCCTGAATTGACATCTTCGCCATCACCGACTGTGATGAATATGCCTTGAGAGATTGAATTTCCTATGCTGTCGTAGGAAATTTCGTCAAACCGAACACTTATCTCGAGCGTCTGGGGATCATAGGAAATGTATTGGTGAGCATTTGAGTCAATTATCAGTTCAGCATGAGAAGTTTCAGCGTCGCTAACCAAGCCGACTATTGATACAGCCTCAACCGTATCGACCTTCACGGTCGGGATTCCTGCATAACCATCGTCACCAGGCCCTAGAATTCTAGGTAATGCATTTCTCAATTCGAAGGCATTTTCTGTAATTTCCCACTCTGATGTTTGTCCGCCAGAGTCCGTCCATTGCATACGGATATCGTAGGACCCAGATTGAGAACTCATTGGAGGAGTGATTGTGTGAATGTAGCGAGAATTACCACCTGTTCCTACCATGTCTATGGCAGTAATCCAAGAATCGTCCCAAGTATCTGTACCATGGAGGCTGTAGTGTAATTCTGCGCTCATGGTTGACATATCATCGACCAAATCATTCGGCAGTGCTGTAGATTCAAATTGGATTGGTGTGCCTCTCTCTACGCTAGAATCTGCGACTACAACCGGGCGATTAGGAACCGGAGGATTGTCATGCAGAGCAAGGCCATCTAGGTAGTCATTGGAAGATACACGATCCCCAATCATTCCAGATATACGTGCTCTAAACGAGGAAGTCCCTGATGGTGCTAGCGTGATGTCGCTTGTGTCGAACATAGTAGTGTAGGACTGAGTCCCTCCGACCGAAAGTTGGTTGATTGAAATGCCGCCGAGGTGAATTTCCTCACCATTTGAGAGGTGATAGATATCGATGCTACCTCCATCACTATATTCCTCGGCTCCATTATTCGCGATATCGACCTCAAGATCGAGTATGTCGCCTGCAACAAAACCGTTGTTTCCATTTGCATTTCTGGCCTCAAAGTCAACTATTCCTATATCGATTAACGGAGCCATATCTAGATCAATAGCAGCATAGACCTCATTGTAGGTTGAATAATCTCCATCCATCAGAGCGAATACAGGCCAGAAATTTTCCCACTGAGTATTTCCACCACCGGCTCTTACGGAATTAAGCGGTTTATCCCAAGTTAATGTCTCAACCTGATTCGGTATCAAAGTCACCTCTGTGAAATCGTTATCAGCGGAAAGTAACCATTCTCTGAAAACATGGTGAGGTCTACTTCCATCATTATATGCCTCGGCCCCAATTTTCTCAGTCACGGCTCCATAAACATACACCGTAATGTCACTAGCACCTAGGTAAGTTATGTCGAGAGTTGTAGTCACAGTATCTCCTGCGGAATTCAGAGCTATTCCAAGTTCCATGCTAAAATCACTAGCATCAGCGTGCATACAACCTCCTGCACTAAAGTCTGCATCGTAGTAATTTGTCCCTCCAGCCCCAACCTTGTAGCAAGTTCCCGATTGCTTATCTGCAAAGGAAAAGACAGGAATTCCCGATGCCGATGCAGAGACATGGTTTCGCCTATTTACAGGTCCGTCAGAGGGCCAGCCACTAGAAGCACCCTCAAAGAATGAAATGTAAGTGAAATCATCTGTATTGCTGTTTTTCAGGTTGACCAGAGAAGGAGAGGCGCTACCCATACAAGGTCCGCACCAATGCGCCCCAACATATTCACCAAAGACTGTGTGACCCGGGCTGACTGCAAATCTAGGCATTTCTTTTGCCTCTAATTCCTGCCTCTCAGTTGTCTCTTCCTCAATCATGAAATATCCGATTGAAGACATTGTTAGAATTAGCAGTGCAATCGTTAAGGTTGAGATTTTATCCAACCGGTCCACTCCCATCATGAAGAAATGCTGTAATCTCAATGATTTATACATAACCCTACAATGTCTCACATCAAAAAACGACCCTATAGGGGTCGTAGAAAAAAAATAATGACAGGAATTTAGAATCGAAGGTCTTGAATTAAATGACCGTTACAACTTACATTGATGTCAGGGCCTGAGGCGTCAAGTGCAGTTCCCAATTGGGTGGCTTTCAGAGAAGATGATGGCAGAGCATATCTCGTCAATAATGTGCCCGGTGAAGTCAAGATAAAGGGTCTTGGAAGATTCGACCCTTCGGCACTATTGGAAGGATACTCATTGGGAGATAGAATCACTGTTGGACAGAAATCTTTGACCATAGTTGAAGCCGCTCTACCTGAGGCTAGAAGAAACATGAATAGAAGGGCACAAACAATTGGAATCAAGGACTCAGGATTTTTGATTTCTTGGATGGGAATTGGTACCGGAAGCCGTGTACTGGAAGGCGGCCACGGCTCTGCAGGACTGGCGATGAACCTTGCGAATGTAATGGGAACCAAGGGATATTTGATCTCAGTAGAAAACCGTCCAGAACACGCGGAAGTTGGCCGGAGTAATATGGAAAGACTGGCTGAGTTTTCTACAGATTTTCCCTCTTGGAATTTATTGGAAATGGATTTGCAAAATGCGGCTTCCAAAGTTGCGGGAATATGCGGGGAGTTAGACGCTGCAATAATCGATATTGCAGAACCTTGGACCGTTGTCCCCGAAATTTCTCAAACACTCAGAATCGGAGGAAGGATTGCGTGCTATTGCCCCACCACTGCTCAGTTAGAAAAATCATGGGACGAGGTCGAAAAAGAGGACCTAATCGTAGAATTTGCCGGAGAAATTATCGAAAGAAGGTGGTCAAAAGCCGGTAGAGGCGGTGTCCGCCCGGGTAATCAGCCGATGGGCCACACTGCATTTTTGTTAATCGCGGCAAAAGTCGCAACTCTTGAAGAGGAATAATCATCATCAAAGTGTCTTCAGCTGACGATTTCCATCTCCGCCCGGACCTATCCAATCTGCAGGTTTGTTTCCAAGTATTCCCTCGATAGATTTCATCTCATCATCGCTCATTGAAAGTGCAACTTCGATACAACCCAAATTATCCCGAAGTTGATCTTCTGTAGTCGCTCCCAAAAGTATAGTCGATACATTTGGATTCTTCAAACACCAAGCAAGAGCGAGTTGTGCTGGAGTACATCCTTTGTTGTTGGCTAAATCGACTAGCTCGGCAACTATCTCGAACTCGCCACGAGCCTTTCTTTCCTCCAAATCCTGCAACATCCAGTCGTAACCTGATTGTGTGGGGCGTGAATCTTCAGGAATGCCATCGAGATACTTGCCGGTGAGGAATCCTGACCTAAGTGGACTCCAAATCGTAGTTCCAATCGAATATGGTGGGTTGTAAAGGGGGAAGTATTCCTCTTCAAACCTCTGCCTGTGAAGCATATTGTACTGTGGCTGTTCAAATTGAGGGGGCTCTAGACCCTCGCTCTTCGCAATCCAATATGCTTCGGTAATCTGTTGGGCGGACCATTCACTCGTTCCCCAAGCGGTTGCTCTACCAGAGCGGACAATGTCGGTCATGGCCCTGACGACCGTTGCAGTTGGTGTGAATGGATCCGGCCTGTGACAAAATACCATGTCAACATAATCCAACTGCAATCTTTCCAAACACTTGTCCATACCTTCACGACAATGCTTGATTGAAAGCCCTGATTCATTTACTCCAGGTCCACCCCAGAATATCTTGGTGGTAATCACCAATTCTGAACGTCTCCACAGTTCAGCATCTTCTGATTGTAATTCTTTCAGAGCTATACCGAATATCCTCTCAGCCTCTCCATTTGGATTACCGTAAGCCTCTGCATGATCGAAACAATTGACTCCCGCTTCACGGGCGATTTGCATCAACTCCTTTGCAGATTTTACTCCTGCATCCCCGGTCAGTCTATCTTTGACTCCATAGGTTGCCCAGAATCCATAGGATAGAACGGAAACTTGGATTCCAGTATTGCCCATCATTCGGTAGTACATCGAGTCGTTGCCCATGCATCTGTGTCGGGCATCGACTACTCAAGCATTAGCACGGAGCAAAACTGACTTTCGATTCGATTCATAAATTGAGGACGGGACGCGAAGGCATGCGCGACAGTAGCGACTGGCACCCCACTGCGTTTCGTACTCACACAATCGGACAAGTTGTTAGCAATGGGGCAGATATGATTGGAAAACAAGTCTCGGTAGCCGGATATGCAGAAACAGTCCGTGGAAGAGGTGCAATCGCTTTCCTAATGTTGCGCGATGGAACAGGGTATATCCAAGCATTTCTGAAAAAGGACAACATGGACGAAAATACGTTCACTGCAGTCCAATCAGCCTCGCGCGAATCAACAATTCAAGTGACTGGAACAGTAGCTCAAAAGCGGCCACCCAAGGTCCCCGAAGGCGAACCTACTCCACCTCCAGAATACGAGATTAACGTAACAGAGGCCAACATACTATCTTCTGCTGAAACACCATTACCGGTGGGAATTACTGACGATGTAAATGTCGGATTGGATATCCGATTGGATAACAGACATCTGGATCTTCGTCGCGCGCACGTGAATGCAATGTTCCAACTTAGAAGTCGTGTGCTTCAATATGGACGAGACCATCTAATCGGTGAGGGGTTCCAAGAAATAAATTCTCCAAAAATCATCGCCAGCGCCAGCGAGGGTGGCACCAATCTATTCCCAATGATGTATTTCGATACACCAGCCTTCCTAAGCCAATCACCTCAATTATACAAGCAATTAGCAGTTCTTGGTGGTTTGGAAAGAGTATTCGAAATCGGACCCGCCTTCAGGGCTGAAAAACACGACACATATCGCCATCTAAACGAATTCATTTCCTTCGATATTGAAGGAGCTTGGATGAATGACGAAGATGTAATGGGCGTTCAGGAGAGAATGATTCATCACATTTGGAGTCAAGTCGTGGCAAATGACCTACATCTCATCGAAGTTGTAAATGAATACAGAGTAAGCCAAGGTCAGGACCCGGTTACTGTGGAAGTGCCAGAACTACCATTCCCACGTATTCCTTATTGTGACGCGATTGAGATCGTACAGAAAGGTGGTGGCGAAATCGAGTGGGGAGATGACATCGAAAGTCACCACTGTGATATCATCGCAGCTGAATACCCTGGATTCCACTTCCTACCACGATGGCCGATGTCGATGAAGCCGTTCTACATTTACCATGACGAAGATGAAAAAGGCTCTACTGGTGGCCAGTTGAGCCGCGGATTCGACCTAAATTATGGCCGTGATGAGATGACCTCTGGAGGACAGCGAGAACATCGAGTCGATGTCTTGGAACAGAATCTAAGAAACATGGATTTGGACCCAGCGGACTTCACCTTCTACACAGATGGATTCCGTTACGGCGCACCTCCTCATGCAGGATGGGGACTAGGTGTCGCTAGATTACTGATGATTCTCACAGGAGCTGGTAATGTCCGAGAAGTTGTCTTGTTCCCAAGAGATCGTTCTCGTGTCACTCCTTAATCGGAAATAACCATATTTCTATTCTAGGTAAACATCGGTTAATAGGTAAAATCGGATTAGCCTAATTCGTGAAACCGGCCATTGTGGCGAGTATTGTTTGCTTATTGCTTAGCGCAGTTCTTGTCAGTGGAAACCTCGCAAATCAAGATGATGGAGAGGTTGTGGTTGTGAGTGTCGACAGCACAAACTTACGGTTTTCTCCAGAAACAATTACTCTACAAGAAGGAGATTCAGTACGCTTCTTTTGGAGTGGTGAATTGCTAGCTCACAATGCTGTAGAAAGTAACGGTTTGTTCGATTCAGGAGAGGCTTCGAGGAATGTAGACTATACCTACACATTCAACATTGGTGAAAATGGAACCTACGAATATGTCTGTGAACCTCACGAAGAGCTTGGAATGATTGGGACGATAATCGTCGAACCAAAACCAGCTGACGAACAAGATCCCGAAGAGGATCCTGATGAGGGAAATGATACTGTAGAGGCTCAATCTGAAGGGTTTACAGTACCTCATGTTGAATTGGTCGTGGTTATTGGTATTCTACTGTTGATTTATCAGATGGTAAGAATCAGAAGTTTTGGTGATATTAAGCTTCAGAAAGTCAACGATATCGAGGAAGAAATGGATGCTGAAATTCTAGAATAGATGATGAATTTTTTGGAAAATAAGCGACCGAAAATAACGGGTATCAATGACCCCTCGCAAGCACGGGGAGAGCACTGTGGGAGTTAAGCCAAGTTTCGCATATTTGCTCCTAAAGGAGCACCCTTATGGAAGAGAAATGTTACGGCAGATTCTCTCAGAAGGATTCATTCCAAGTATCGTAATTTCGGAGGACTCGGCGATTGCAGACGAAGAGAGAGAGAAGTTTCTCAAGCGTATAGAAGGAAATCCAATCGCTCCAACAATTGAGTCGCAGTTAGCCGATTTATCGACTCAAGGAATTGAGGTTCCTCACGTAGAAGTTGCAATTCATAACTCAGAACAGGTAATGCCACACATTGCAGATTTACCCCTTGATCTAATCGTTTTTGGAGGAACTAGAATCATCCGTGGAGAAATACTCGACCATCCCAAAGATGGGGTAGTAAATTCTCATCCAGGACTACTTCCTGATTGTCGTGGCTCTGCCTCTCCAGCATGGAGCGTTTACCACGATATTCCAATAGGTAGTTCTACGCACTTTTGTGATAATGGGATTGACACTGGAGACTTGTTACTGAGAAGAGAGGTTTCGGTCAAGAGAGGCATGACCTACGAGGATCTATGCTACGAAACACTGGTTCTTGCTGGTGTATTGATGAAGGAAGCCCTGATGGGGTATGAAGAGAGACGGTGGGGTGAGATGCGCCACCCACAGGGAGAGAGTGAACATCCTACTTTCAGGAACGCTCCAGAGGATGTCTTGCAGGTTGTTTATGAGAAACTTGCAGAGCAAAAATATGCGCACTATGTTGACTAGGAGTTGAAGAAATGAGTGATATGTTGAATGAAGGATTTCCTTTTGCTGAAAATGCCTTGGCTGGAAGAACTGCATTAGTTTGTGGAGCTAGCGCAGGTATAGGACGTGCCACTGCTCAGATGCTAGCGCGAGCGGGAGCACGAGTCATCGCCTGTGCTCGAAGTGCTGATGCACTGGAAGAATTAGTAGCAGAACTGCATGGCTCAGGACATGAAATGCTTGTTCTCGATTTAGAAGATGCTGAGGCCGTTAGGGAGGCTGTTTTGGGATTAGGTATGGTTGAAATTGTAATCAATAATGCAGGAGGCCCACCGGGAGGACCGCTTCTTGAGAACAAATTAGAGGAGTTTGAAGGGCCATTTTCTCGCCATTTGCATGCATCCCATACAATCGCTCAGATTCTGTCTCCAAGAATGGCAGAATTGGGCTATGGCCGCTTTGTTAACATCATTTCAACCTCCGTCCGAGAACCGATCGACAATATCGGACTTTCGAATACCCTCAGAGGTGCAATGGCCTCTTGGGCAAAGTCACTATCTAGGGAATTAGACCCGTGTATCACCATCAACAACATACTTCCAGGTTTTACTGACACCGACCGACTTGGCTCTCTTGCAGGATCAATTTCGAAAAGAACTGGAAAGTCGGTTGAGGAAGTTCAAGAGACTTGGATGAATTCTGTTCCAATTCAACGCCTAATAGATCCAATGGAAACCGCAGCCGCTGTCACCTTCCTTTGCTTACCAAGTAGCGGAGGCATTCGCGGTGTTTCTTTGGCTGTCGATGGTGGCAGAATGCGCTCCATTTAGTGAGTTGATTTGCATGAACTTCGACATCTTCTTCTCGATTTCACAAACTCCGGACACCTCCGGATATATACCAAGTGAAACGGAGATGTTTGCTAACTTTCTCGACCAAGCTGAGAAAGCCGATGAATTAGGGTTTGGCGTTGGTTGGGTTGCTCAGGCACATCTTTCAACCGAAGTTCAAAAGCAAAACTCGAAGCCTGTTGTCCCACATTATCCAGGAGAAGTTGGTCTTTGTACGGATTTTTTCCAAGTCGCAACGGCGATGTTTGCTAGAACCAAAAGAATGGAAGTTGGTAGCGCAGTTATGTCGATTCTAGCAAGTGGAGGTCCGATTCCACAGGCAGAACGAGTAGGGTCATTTCTTGCATTGCACGGAATGAATCCTGAAGAAAAGAGAAGATTGCATATCGGTTTTTCAGCCGGTCGGTTCGAATTTATGGCTCGGCCTTACGGAATTGTGCCTCGAGATGAGGTTGAGGAGGCTGCTTGGCCGGCTCTAAGAGGTCAAATTTTCGCAGAGGCATCTGAGATTTTTCTTAGACTCCTGAATGGTGAAGTGATTTCAAGTGAAATGATTCGAAAGACTATCTTTACCAGAGATAATTTCCGCTCTGATGAAGATTGGCAGAATGTCCTGGATGCTGCCATGAAAATGCATGGCCTATCAGAGTCGCCTGAATCAATCACCATTCCATCGAGATATAACTTTGAGGAAATCAAAACTATTCCACAAGAATGGCGTCGAGAATTACTCAACTTAGTTCTTGGAAGCCATGACGTTAATCTACAAATTGAGGTAAACAAATGGGCGCCTGTTCAGGTGTTCAACCTCTCGATTACACCGCCTCATATCATTGAACAAACTCATGAAAGAATGGCAGAAAACTACCACTCTTCAGGTGGTGAATGGACTCGTGATATGATGCCTCGTACAATCATGGTCTTCGTTAATGACGAGAATGGTTTGACTGATGATGAGCGAAGCGCGGCGGCAAAAGAAGAAGCTAGAGCCGCGTTGACAACCTATTGGCATGCTCTGGAGGGCACTATCGATCCTACCAAAGTAGAGCGTGCCACCGATAACGCAGTAATTGGAAATGTCCATGAAGTTGCTCAACAAATCAAAGAAAGGTTCCACCCAGAAGACCGCCTAATGTGTTGGTTCGATTTCTTTAATCACGATTCACAAAGGGTTCAACGCAACATGGAGGCATTCATGACGAAAGTCGCACCGGCGGTAAATGGAGGGAGCGAATGAGCGCGCGTAAAGTCGAGCAGCCATCCAGTGTCGCACCAGGCCGGCCGGGGTCTGCTGTATTCCCAACCAATCCTCTCGGAGAGCAGCACGAAGGTATTGCTACCGGACGAGATGTGGAGTGGGAGCCATTAGTTGATTTCAGGCGTATGGATGTCTCGGAAAATACCATTCATGGAGCGGTTTCTTGGGCACATGGTGACGAGATTATACATTCATTCGGTGGAAATGTTTTGGTCTATGGCCGCTCGATGATGAAACCGTTAATGATGAAGCCTTTTACTGAAGTTTTGGAAGACTTAGATTGGAAACAAAAAGCTATTTCATGTTCCTCACACAATGGAGACACAGAGCACGTTGCAGCTGCTCAGTCCTTACTTACAGAATCAGAGTGGGGCTTGATGCAATGCCCATTGGACGTACCATTGATTCAATTCGGACGTCAGGTTAGAAGGCCAAGAAGATGGTTTCACACATGCTCTGGAGAACACGCTGCAATACTCAAAGGGATGAGGAAAAGAGGGATGAATAGAGCAGGATATACTTTGCCTAGTTCGCCATGGTTTCCCGAGTACCTTGATGTTTTGCGTGAATATATGAATAAGCCAGATTGGGAACCACTACGAGTCGCGAAGGATGGCTGTGGTTTCCCTACAACCTCAAATACAGTTGATGAATTAGCTGTTATGTTCGCCAATCTAGCAAAAAATAGGGATGAGGATTGGATTTGGGAGGCAATGAATAGGCACCCCGATCTAATAGGCGGATTCAACAGACTGGACTCAACTTGTATTAAGGCCGGAGAAGGAAAACTGATTGCAAAAGAAGGCGCTGATGGATTACTCGGTTTATCTGTGGAACACCCTGATTGGCCTAATGGCCTTGGTATAGTAATCAAAGTCGCTCATGGTTGGAATTCTCAGGCAACCTGGTATGTCTCCCGTGCGGTCTTAGGAGTGTTAGGGATTCAACTTCGAAACCCGTATCCCCTACACAGACAGAAAGCATTCATCGTACCCGGAATCGTTCCTAACAAGTATCGAGAGGCCCTAGAGGAAGTTGTAACGTGGGACGAATGGGATCCTGATAGAGATCGATTCTCACTCGACTGGAAAGAGTATACAGAAGCTATGACTCGTTCAGATCCATTCGCCAATGAGGGAAGTCAGGAGGGTTAATTTTGGACCCTGAGAAGTGCTGTGAATCAGGTTGCACCCCTTGTGAAAGAGACCCTGTTGGCAGTGAACCTCGCGACCTTTGTAACTTCATTGATGGTGAATTTGTTTGCCACTCTAACGATGATTGGATGAACGTTCTGAAACCAGCGACGGGTGAACGATTTGGAAGAGTTCCACTTTCGACACAAGCGGATGTTGATCATGCAGTTTCTGCGGCAAAAAAGGCTCAGCCAGAATGGGGTGGACTTAGCCATGCAGAAAGAGCCGATTGGTTGGATAAAATCGCCGATGCCTTAGAAGTAAAATACGAAGATATCGCCGCACTTGAAAGCAAAGATACGGGTAAACCAATATCCTTAGCACGCGCAGTAGATGCTTACCGTTCAGTGGCTAATTTCCGGTTTTTTGCAGGATTAATTCGAGAAACTCATGGCGGTCAGAGAGAACGTTTTGAGATGGAAGATGCAACAAATATCGTTGTACCAAAACCGGTTGGTGTTGGTGCATTGATTACTCCATGGAACCTTCCATTATACCTTCTGAGTTGGAAGGTTGCTCCAGCCATCGGGATGGGTAATACAGTCGTCTGTAAGCCCAGTGAATTAACTCCGATGACCGCCGATTTACTAATGGAAACTATTCACGAAGTCGGCCTACCAAAAGGAGTCGTCAACCTAGTTCATGGAGATGGAATGGGTGCTGGTGGCCCACTTACCTCTCATCCAGATGTCGACCTTGTCTCATTCACAGGAGGTACGGCTACCGGAGCCAAGGTTGCCGCCGCCGCAAGTCCAATGTTCAAGAAACTCAGTCTAGAATTAGGCGGCAAGAATGCAAGCATAGTATTCGACGACTGTGATATGGAGAAAACCGTCGAAGGAGTAACTAGAGCCGCATTCCTAAATCAAGGACAAGTGTGCCTATGCGGCTCAAGAATTCTTGTCCAATCTGGTATTTACGATGAATTTGTCGAGGCTTTTGTCAACTCAGTTGAATCAATGAAAATCGGTGATCCTTCAGACGAATCTACCCAATTAGGGGCATTGATTTCAGCAGACCATCTCGCGAAAGTGGAAAGTTACGTCGAGTTGGCTAACGAGGAGGGAGGCGAGATACTCACAGGAGGATATCCCTGTCTTCCAAAAGAGTTCGAGCACGGCAATTGGCTGGCGCCTACTGTCATTTCAGGCGTAGCAACAGATGCTCGATGTACAACTGAGGAAATCTTCGGCCCTGTTGTAACCATACATCGATTTGAGAGTGAAGAAGAAGCGATTGCGATTGCAAATAACACCCGCTATGGTTTGGCGGGAAGCGTTTGGACTAGCGACTTAGGAAGGGGACAAAGAGTTGCTGAGAATATTGACACTGGCATGGTTTGGGTCAATACTTGGCTACATCGAGATTTGAGAGTTCCGTTTGGTGGAGTCAAGGATAGTGGAGTCGGAAGGGAAGGTGGGCGTTGGAGTCTCGGCTTTTTCTCAGAACCAATGAACATCTGCCTCAAACACGATTGAAAACATCAACTGTGAAATGTGAGTTCGCTCGCGTGACGCATTATAATATGACCTCTGTGGGAATTATTGGACTCGGTTCATACGTACCTCCTCATGAAATGAGTAATGAGGATTGGGCGGAAATCGTTGAGACCAGCGATGAGTGGATAACCACCAAAACTGGCATGAAAAGGCGACGAATCGCTGACAAAGATACACACACTTCAGATCTAGCTGTAGAAGCATGCAAGAGGGCTCTGGATGATGCGGGATTAACTCCAGATGACATAGATTTGGTAATTCTTGCAACCTCATCCCCTGACGTTCCACTTTCCTCAACAGCGGGAATTATTCAGGAAAAATTGGGTTGTTCGGATTGTGGGGCCTTCGACATCAATGCGGTTTGTGCAGGATGGGTTTACGCCCTAGATGTAGGTGCTCGATTTGCTGGAACTCCCGGCTACGACAAGGTTCTAGTGGTCGGATCTGAAATTTATTCTCGTATTCTAAATTGGCAAGACAGAACCACCTGTGTTCTGTTTGGTGACGGAGCGGGAGCGGCAGTTCTTGGTGAGGTGGAAGATGGAAAGGGCATCTTGGGCTCTTGGCTAACCAGTGATGGTAGCGGCTCGGGTGTAATCGAAATTCCAGCAGGTGGAGTTAGAGTTCCAATTCCGAGTGATAACTTCGAGGAAGGAATGCAATACTTCCACATGGATGGGCGAGCGGTCTGGAACTTCGCCATCGAGGCATTTCCACAAGCGGTGCTTAGCGCGCTAGAACGCGTTGGAAAAAGTCTCGATGAAGTCGACTTAGTTATCCCACATCAGGCCAATATCAATATCATCAAAACAGGAATGGAAAAACTTGGCCT
>CEUK01354180.1_pt1 | contig 20390 bp, 17 predicted proteins | sample 356451 | NCBI WGS metagenome assembly CEUK01 (sample SAMEA2622843, study PRJEB7988) | marine metagenome | isolation source: saline water (ENVO:00002010), including
AAGAAATAATCCTGGCTGGCAAGGCGGTTCAGAATATATAAAAAATATTTTGTTTTCTTTCTCTTATTTAAAGAAAAGTGATAGAGAAAAAATAGAATTGTATTTTATCTCTTTTGATAATTCTTTTGATTTTAATCTTATTAAAAATTATTGTGATTACTTTTATTCCTTTAGTAAATTACAAAATCCAATTTTAAAAAAATTTTTTCTAAGGAATTCCAATAGTAAGATTCTACAATTTATTTTTATTCTATATATTATTTTTAGAAATAATATAAATTTTGTTTTTCCCTTTCCTAATTATTTATTTTTTTTAGGAGTGAAATCGGCATTGTGGATACCAGATTTCCAGCATCATCATTTAAGTAAATTTTTTTCGGATAATGAAATTCATTATAGAAATAAAAAATTCAAAGAAATAATAAAATATTCATCAAATCTTATATTAAGTAGTAAAGATTGTTTTAATGATTTAAAAAAATTTTATGGTCAACCCAAAAAAAGAGTTTTTATAATTAATTTTAGAGCAAATTTAAATAAAGATTGGCTAAAACTAAATCCAAATCTAGTTGTAAAAAAGTATAATTTACCTGAAAAATATTTCATAATTTCAAATCAGTTTTGGAAACATAAAAATCATCTATTAGTATTTAAATCTCTTAACTACCTTAGAGAAACTGAAAGAATAATTCCTAATCTAGTACTTACTGGAAAACTATTTAATGGAGATGATAAATTTGCTTTTAAAATTATTGAAAGCATAAAAAAATATAATATTGAGAATAAAGTATATATGTTAGGTTTAATCCCCAAAAAAGATCAGTTCCTTTTAATAAGAAAAAGTATAGCTATAATTCAACCTTCTTTATTTGAGGGTTGGAGCACAATTGTAGAAGAAAGTCGTTCAATAGGAAAAGAGATTATCCTTTCCGATTTAAATGTTCATAAAGAACAAAATTATGAAAGATCTATTTTTTTTAAAAAGAATTCATATAAGGAACTTGCAGAATTAATCTTTAATTTTTATAAAAAGTTAGATCCTGGGCCAGACTTAATTATTGAAGATTTTTATGCAAATAAGCACAATGATTTGATGAGAGAATTTGCAAAAAAAATTATTTTAATATCAAAATCTTAATTTAATTAAGACTCATTTCCAAATTTCTGATTCTAAACTTTTTCTCCATATGTATGGTTGAATCTGCAACCATACTTTATATCCTTCATAGAATGATGGTTTTTTCAAATTCAAAAATTTATTAAAAGAGTTATTTGCTTGAATTCTATAAGAATTTAAATAATTAGACTTATCATCTTTAATTAAATTTTCCAATTCATCTCTTAAGCTGGTTACAAACCATTCATGATTAGGAGAATTCCAACCAATTTTATCTCTTCTAAGTCTTATCTCTTCTGGTATTATGCCTCTTAAAGCATCTCTTTGAATCCTTTTAGTAAAACCATTTCCAAGCTTAGTCTTTAGTGGAAGTGAAAAGACTAGACATACTAATCTCCAATCCATAAAAGGCATTCTTACTTCTACTCCATTTGCCATTGAATATTTATCATAATTACGAAGTAAAGTTGGTAAAGTTTTATAGTGAAATATTTCATATAAAGCTTGGGATAACCCATCCATTTCTTCATAATAATTGTGTTTCCTAAATTTATTTATAATTTCATTTTTTTCAGATTGAAATTCATCTCCAAAACCAAAATTATTAGTACTAGTTGTAAATAATTGAACTTTCTTCTTTAAATATTCAATAAATTTATATCTTACAAAATTTCTTTTAATTTTTTTCTGTCTATTAGAGTAAATTCCTGTTTTAGTTGATTCATTAATTGAAATTAATTCTCTAAACTCAGAAATACTTTTTGATGAAATCATTAATTCCTTTATATGACCGTACCCAATAAATAATTCATCTGACCCATGACCATCAATTGAAACTTTAATTGATTTATTTTTTATTGCCGAATAAGTTTCTAGCATTGGATGTGGTAGAGAAATATTTGGATCTTCTACAATTGCTAATCCATCAATAATATTATTTGAAAAAGTTTTAGGATTTATTACAACTTTATTAAAATTTATTGATAGTGAATCTGATAATTTCTTTGCCCACGCAGTTTCATCTATATCGCTTCCTTTATATGAACTACAAAATGTTTCAGTACAATTTTTTTGAATTGGATTAATTTCTTTGTCTAGATATTTCATTGCCGCAACAACTGAGCTGGAATCTAGACCTCCACTTAAAGTAGAGCTTATTTTTACATCTGATCTCATTCTAAGTCTTACAGAATCTAAAAATAATTCTCTCCATTCATCTACTTGCGAATCATAATTATTAGTATTCAAATTTAAATTATCTAATGTATTCCAATATTGATATTCTTTAAATGTTTGATCTTCAAAGACTGCATAATTTCCAGGCAAGATTCTTCTAATGCCTTTAATTACGCATGATTTTGTATATTCATAATCGAATATATTTGTTAATTGATTATTTATGTTTTCAGAAGGTTCAATTTTATTAATAAATGGAGTGATGGCTTTCATCTCTGAAGCAAATAAGAGACTATTATCTTTGTATAAATAATAATAAAGTGGTTTTACTCCAAATCTATCCCTCCCAATTATGGCTTTGTTTAATTTGTTATCCCATAAGCAAAATGCCCACATGCCATTACACCTTAATTGAAAATTTGGCCCATGATGTATTAATCCTTTCATAAATACTTCAGTATCTGTTTTTGTCTTAAATATGTATCCTTCTTTTTCTAAATCTTTTTTAAGTTCTAAAAAATTATATATTTCACCATTAAAAATAAAAATATATCTTTTGTTATCAGAGACTAATGGCTGATTTCCCCTAGAGCTATCATCAAATATGTTTAATCTGGTATGACACAAATTAACTGGATAATTATTAGATATTGTATCCCATATACCAAAAGCATCAGGCCCTCTATGACTTAATTTTTTTATAACTTTATCAGAGAATCCTGTAAGTTTTTTGCCTATTAAACCTGCTATCCCGCACATTTTAAAAAGAAGTTTTTAGTAAATAAAATAATTTTTTAATATAGTATTTTGGATAAAAAAGGAATAGACTCAATTTTTTTAATATAGAAATCTTAAATGATTTTGTAAAAGTATACTCATCGGCTTCATAATGGATGATTTTATTTTTTGGATGAACTAATACACCCTTTTTTAAAAATAAATCTTTTGATTTATCTATATTAGAATTATTAATTAAAATTTTAGTATTAGTAGCTTCATTATCAAAGCCAATATTATTTATTAAATTTTTATTTGGTGTAATACATAGTCCATTATTTGCTATGCAAGTATATAACCATCTATATGCCCAAGAATCGGGTTCATTTTTGTACTTTAATTTATCCCAAGTTTTAACCCAATATTTTTGTTCTGATTTATTTAAAAAATAATATTTTTTATTTATTAGACTTTTAAAGGATTCATATGTTTCTAATCCTTCATCAAGCTTTAGCCAACGATCTTTCCACGTCGCCCAACCCCAAGAATGAAAATATTTACTAAAGTAATAACTTGAATTTCCTCTTGTTTTTCCATCTTGCATGTTTGTTCCATTTATACTCCAAATATCTTTGTCCTCTTTATATTTCTCTAATAACAGAAAACAAAATTTAAAGAAATCAGGATGAGGTATACAGTCATCTTCTAATATAATAGCTGTCTCGTTTTTTTCAAAGATCCAATTTATACTTCTAATCATATTTAATCTACAACCTAAGTTTTTATTATTAAATTTTTTTTCAAGATTGCATTTCCAATTAATATTTTCATTAATTATTTTTCTTGTCAAATAAACCTTTTCAAATTCGATATCAGATTTATTATTTGCTCCATCAACAGAAATGTATATATTTTTTGGCTTTATATATTTTAGTGAAGTAATTAGTTTATTTATTTTATCTGGTCTATTCCAGGCAGTAATTAGAAGTGGTATTGTCATATGATTCATGATTTTTATGATTAATATTTAATTACATTTTGACTTTTAATTTGAATTAATTTTGTAGATTTTTCCTTTCCTAAATTCGATTATCTTATCACATTCCGATAGAGATTCTTTTGAGTGACTTATTGTAATTGTTGTCTTTTTATTCGGTAAATTATAAATATTTTTAATTATTTCTCTTTCAGTATCTTTATCTAATGCATTTGTTGATTCATCTAAAATTAAAATATCTAAATCATTATAAATAGCTCTTGCTATACCGATCCTTTGTTTTTGCCCTCCACTTAATTTCATTCCGTCTTCCCCAACAGCAAGATAAATATTATCTTTCCTTTGCTTTACTAATTCTTCCAAACATGATTTTTTAATTGAAAAATCTACTTTATTGAGATTTATTTTTGAATTTGGAATACCTAGTGCAACATTATTTATAAGAGTTGAATTCGTAAGATATATTTTTTGAGGCACATGATTAATTTTTTTTCTCCATGAATAAAGATAATTTAAATTTTGAGGTTCAAATATATTTACTCCATCGATAAGTATCTCACCCATAGAGGGTTTTAATAAACCCATTAATAAATTAATAAAAGTTGTTTTACCACTTCCAGTAATACCTATTATCCCAATATTTTCTCCTTTTTTTATATCTATATTAATGTTTTCTAATGCAAAGCTTTCTGAATTGTGGTATTTATAAAAAAGATTCTTTACGGAGATTTGTTTATTAAATTCTATTATTTTAGAGCTATTAACTTGTATATCTTTATATTTTAATTTTATTAATCTAAGTACTTTCTTTAAACCTTCATCGTAAAAATATAATAATTGCCAAGATCTATAAACTGTTTGCATTGATGGTAACAACTTTTGAGCTCCTAATGCAAAAGTTCCAATAAGAGGGATAATATTTGAACCCAAGTTAATTGATACTATATATCCAACTAGTCCAAGTACAATAAGTCCTATCCCTTCAAATAAGTATCTTGGGAAAGTAGTTATAAATCCACTTAAACCTTGATATTTTCTTGATATATAACTTGCTTCCTTATATTTTTTTATAAAAAAATCATGTTTTCTACTTAAAATTATATCTTTAATTGCTCCAAAGCTTTCTTGTATTATTTGTAAGAATTGTTTTGTAGATTTTAATTCATATCTTCCATAAATATTTACTTTATTACTCGTGATTATTCCGATAATAATATAAAGAATTGATAATGAAAGTACTATTAAAATTGTTAATTTAGAACTAAGATTTAATAGGCCTATTACTAAACTAATTGATAAAATAAAGCATGTAATTAACGAGAGTAGATTTTCTATGAAGAAACTTGCTTTATCAATATTTTTTGTTAAATCATTTATTATATTTGTAGAACTTGTATTTATATGATAATCTAATTCTTGATAAATTATATTTTTAAATATTTTTTCTTCTAAATATAACAATAATGAAACTCTAAATTTCATACTAATCCATAGATTAAATATTCTTAATAACGTACTCAATAAAATAAACATTATAAATATTACTGTAGTTTTAAGGACAATATCTGAATCTGAAAAAATAAAAATATTTTCAGTCCATGAAATCTTTTCACTGACTAATAAAGGATTAGTTAATGATTCTAAAAATAAACTTGCTGATGATAAAGTTATAAACTCTAATATTCCGTTTATTATATTTAATACTATTAATAAAATTAATTGTATTTTTCTTTTTGAATCTATATATATAGATAAATAATATATAGAATTAAAAATATTTGTTCTTGCCATAAATCTATTTTACTGCTAATTTTTTATTTTGAATTTATTAAATAAATTAATTTTATTAATTAATCTTTTAATAAAATTTACTTTCATCCAACTCATCTCCCAATGATGAACAGCAAATGATTCAGATTCTATTTGACTTTCTGTACTAAGAGAACTATTTATTAAAAAAGAAGGATAAGGATAACAATAATTTGAAGGCAATATCATAGAGTTACTAAATTTATGCAAAAAATATATTTTAGTTAACTTTATAGGACCTGATGAATTTATTATTTTCATTGGATCTTGATTATCTTTGGGTTCTTTTAGGTCATTTATTATTGCATTAATAATTTTACTTTTGCGTGAAGACATTAAAAAACCATTTAATATTTCTGGATTGTAATTAAATCCAATACAGGAAACAAAATCAAAATACCTCAAATTATCTGGGATTTTATTAATGCATTCAAAATCTGTATCAATATATAATCCTCCATAATTATAAAGAATTTCATAACGAGCAATATCACTTCTAAAACCAATATTATTTATAGATTCATAAAGATGCCTATTCTTCATAGACAGCAAATTTATTTCTTTATCTGTCCATAGTTTATATTCCCATCCAGGATTATTTCTCATCCATGTTTCACTCCATTTTAAATATTTTTTAGGTATTGCTTTAGAACCTATCCAGATTTGATGAATTTTTTTAGGTATAGTTTTTTGTAATGATGATTTATTTTGTAAGTTTTGAAAATTTCTGTGAAAATTATTTGATAGAAAATGCCATTCTTCAATATCTCTAACTTTATTAATAAAATCCCATTTGAATTTACTTGATTTCGCAAAATCAGAATAAAAAAAATCTTGTGACATTTTTATAAATAAGGGTTGACTGGAAGGATCTTATAATTCCATTTATAGGATTTCATTTTTTCTTTTAACTTATTATTAGGTTCTTTTTTAAATAGAATATTAATATTTAATGAATTATTTAGTAATCTTAATTTTGTAAGAGTTTCCTTCAAGTAAATTATCAATTTAAAAAATATTATTTTGATCTTATTTAATAATTTTTTATCAGAGAGTTCAATATATTCAACACCTTTTATGTAGTGATCATTTAATTCAATGAATCCAATATGCCTATAATGCATTCCTAGTAAAAATTTTTCTAATTCTCTGGTGTTGGTTGTGTATATAAAATTTCCTACCTCTTCAAAAGCATAGCAATCTTTGTTTGTTTTTATACCTTTAAAAGATTTATATATATTAAAAGTTTTTTTGAAAAATTTAGAAAAAATATTAAGTTTATGATTGATTTGGTCATTAGGCTCAATTAAGATAACTCCTTTCTTACAAACTCTAAATGCTTCATATAGAGCGATCCAAGGTCTTGGAAAATGATGAAAAGCTTCTTTGATTAGAACATAATCAAATTCGTTATCTTTAAAACTTAGTGACTCTGCATTTTCTTTTTTAAATGCCTTTATAAAACCAATTTCTTTTGCAATTTTTAAAAGTTTATCTGAATAATCAGTTGCTAAGGCTTCGGCACCATTTGATATTAGGAAATTTGCTTCAGTACCATATCTTCCATCACCTAATGTTAACCATTTATCTCCATCCTTTATAAAGGCTTTTAAAGGTGAAAGCATCCTTTGATGCCTCCAATAATCAAGTGTATTTTTTTTTAGCCAGCGGTCAGCATGCTTTTTTTTATTTTTATCAATAGCGCATGCAGACCATTCTTCATCTTGTTTATCATATTTAATTTTCATTTTTCTAATCTATCAAACAACTATTTTTAAATATATGATTGGATTTTACTCTATTTAGTGTTGGGCGCAAAATAAAATAACCATAATTTTTCTTTTTTAAAAGTTTTATTAAATATTAATTAAGTTAAAATAATCAGGAAAGTAATTATGAAATTATGAAATCTAATAAATATTTATTTAAAGATTACTCAATGAAAATTTTTAAAGCACTAGAGTCAGTAAACGAAGAGCAAGTTAATAAATTATTTAATCAAATTGATTCTATATTAGGTACTAATGCAAATATTTATTTATTAGGTAATGGAGGTAGTCAAGCTAATGCTCATCATATAGCAGGTGATTTTATGAAGACTTTTTCAATGGTTGATTTAAAGCTTAAGATTTACTCTTTGCCTGATAATGTTTGTTACCTTACAGCAACATCTAATGATATTTCTTTTGAAGAAGCATATTCAATCTTGGTCGGTAATCTTATTGAAAAGAATGATTTTATTATTTACTTATCTGGTAGTGGTAATTCGTTGAATTTAGTAAAATGTGCTAGGAAGGCTAATTCAATGGGAATTAAACAAGCTGCTATTACTGGTTTTACTGGAGGAGCCTTGAAAAATATAGTCAATTTTCCTGTTCATGTTAATTTTGAAGATATGGAAATCTCTGAAGATATTCAATTATCAATCTTTCACTATATAAAGCAAAGATTAGTGGATAAATATATTCAACTTTTTAATGAAATAGATATTTCTAAATATAGAAAAAGGACAACAGAGGATTTAATTTCATGATTTTTATAGGTAAAGCACCTTATAGAGTTTCTCTTTTAGGAGGTAGTTCTGATTTAGAATGGTTTGTTAAGGATCAAGGCTTTGGTATTTGTTTGGGGTTCGCTTTAAAAGAATATTCATATTCTGTTTTAAATGTACTTCCAAAAGATTCAAGAAAAGGTATTATAGATTATTCAACAAGAGAAATATATTCTAATATAAATGATATTGTACATCCTATCGTAAGGGAGACATTAAATTATCTAAAAATTCAAAGATACATTGAATTGAAGACTTTTGGGTTCGCGAGTGGGGGATCTGGTTTGGGAGGCTCAGCTTCATTCATTTTATCTTTACTAGCTTCTTTGTCGAATGCATTTCAACTTCAAATGTCTATTGAAGAAATTACTTCAAAAGCTTGTTTTTTAGAAATAGAAAAACTATGTAAGCCAATAGGCAAACAAGATCAATATCTTTGTGCAAATGGCGGAATTAATTCTTATACCTTTTTTGATGACAATACCGTCAAAATAAATAGATTATCTGTGGAAAAGAAAAATACATTATCAAGACTCATTAATAATTTCTATCTAATTCCAACAAATAAAAAAAGAAATTCAGACTTAGTTTTGTCCGAGATGAAAAAAGATAAAGATGTTTTACAGAAAATAATACAAATAAGAAATATTGCTAGAGACTTTTTATTCTCAGATGATCAAAGGGATTATAAAATTGAAGAATTGTTTCATACATCTATAAGAGATTCCTGGTCTATAAAGAAATCTTTATCGCATGTTATGACAAAAACGTTAAATGAGCAATATGAATATATAAATAATCTCATACCAAATAATTGGATAAGATTAATTGGAGCAGGATCTGGAGGTTATTTTCTAATTTCAGCAAAAATAGAAGAAGCAAAAATTTACGATTTATCCAGTCAAATTGGACTAAAGGGAATTTTTAAAGCTTCTATTTCTAATGATGGAATTACTAGTTTTAATTTATGATTAAAAAAGAATATAAGGTTGTAATATCTTGTGGAGGTTTTGGGACCAGGATTAAAAATGTCACTAAAGATATTCCTAAACCTTTATTTCCAATTAATGGTAAAAGTACATTAGAAAGATGTATTGAACAACTATCAAAATATAAATTGGATAGCGTCCTTATAACAGTTGGTTTTAAGAATGAGCTTTTTTATGATGCAATTCTCAATTTAAGGGAAAAGTATAAAATTTCAATAGATATTTATAAAGAAGAATTTCCTCTTGGGGAATGTGGAGCACTTTGGTGTTTTAAAAATAAATTATCTGATCAATTTATTTTTATAAATGGAGATCTCATATTTTCAATTGATTTTGATAGGTTAATTTATTTTCATAAAAGATTATCCTCTAATTTGACTTTGGTTACTCATACTAGTGATCATCCTGAAGATTCTGATCTAGTTTCTACACCTAATGGGGTTCTTGTAGAAGATATATTTTTCAAGAATTCTCAAACTCATATTTATAAAAATGCATATCTTGGTAATTCTGGAATTTTTTTAATAAATAAAAAATTATTAGAAATAATAAAAGCACCTCTGAGTAAAGATTCAAAATCTATTTTTCATTTTTTAGTAAAAAATACATTTAATTTAAATATAAATATTTACTCTTATAACACAACAGAGTACATAAAAGATATGGGGACGCCTAATAGATTAGGAAAAGTTACTGATGATTTATTCAATAATATTGTATCAAATAAGAATTATCAAAATTTTCAAAAAGCACTTTTTTTAGATAGAGATAATACATTGATAAAATGTGATATTGGAAAATACATTTTAGAAAAAAGTGAGATCTCTTTAATTGAGCAAAATATAATTAAAATTATTAATATTGCAAAAAATTATAATTTTGTATGTTTATTAACAAATCAGCCCTCTATATCTATGGGTAAATTAACAATAAAAGAATTAGATAATATAAATAGTTCTATTGTCAAAAAATGTCTTTCTATGGGTCTTAAAATAGATATAATTACTTATTGTCCTCATCATCCTCATTCAGGATTTGAAGGGGAAATTCCTTTTTTAAAAAAAGATTGTTTTTGCCGAAAACCAAACCCAGGACTATTTTTTGAACAAGCTTTTCTAAGGAATATTAATCTTAATCAATCTTTAATGATTGGTGATTCAGAAAATGATTTAATTGCAGCAAAAAATGCAGGATGCAAATTTATTAATGTAAATAAATTATGAGCTATTCTTTTTTTGGGACTTGTGCTAATGATCATAAACAATTTTTTGGATGTTTAAATACAATTTTAAAACAAACCATATTACCAAAAGAAATTATTTTAATAGACTCTGGTGAACAGAATATTAGAGATCATATCTTAGAAAAAATTAAAAATACAAATATAAAACTTATTTATCTTAGAAAAAACTTATCAAGAGTCAAATCTCTAAATATTGCATTATGTAAATCTACTTCAGAATACTCTTTTAGGTTTGATACGAGATCAAGATTTTCTTTTGATTATGCCTCAAATGTTTTAAATGTTTTTGAAAGTAAATCAATGCAAGTTGATGTGGCTGGCGGTGTACCTAATTGTATTAGTTCATCAAATGATTTTGAGTCTAATCTTTGTTCTAATATAATGAATAGATCATATATATTTTTTTATCCTAAACATAGAAATTTTAATTACTCTGGTTATGCATCCTCAATATATTTAGGATGCTTTAAAACTTCACTTCTTAAGAAAATTAAATTTAATGAAAAGAAAGCCCTGTTATCTGAAGATTCACTCATAATAAATGACTTTTTAACCAATGGATATAAAGCTTATATTTCATCTGAAATCAAGGTTTCGTATTTAACTAGATCATCTTTTAGGAATACTTTAAAACTATTTAATACATATGGTTATTGTCGATCAAATACAATTTTTCTTTCCAGAAAATTATTTATTTCTTCAAGACATTTATTCGTTTTTATTGGATTATTTTTACTTTTAATTTTTTTATTTCAATATGGATCAACATTATCTTTTTTTTTATTTCCATTAATATTATTTATATGGAATTCCTTATGTGAATTATGTTTGATTAATCTTAAGAGAAAATTTTATATGCCTTTTTTTGCCACATTGTGTCAATTTTCATGGATTTTAGGATTTTTATGGAATTTAATAAGATTTTTTAGTAGAAAGAAAGTTGAATCAAATTTTATTTCTTGACTTTAGAGGTAATTGTTACAGGTGGAGCAGGTTTTATTGGTGCTAATATAGTTCGTGCACTATTGAAAAGAGGATATAGAGTCCATATCTTTGATAATCTAAGTACTGGAAATATTAATAACATTCAAATTAATAAAGTTCATTTTCATAATTTTGACTTAAAGACTGATTATAGAAATTGGCCAAAAATCAAAGCATCCTCTATCTATCACTTTGCAGCTAATGCTGATGTTAAGGGTGGTATATTAAATCATGATATTGATTTTAATGAAAACCTATTGGTTACTAAAAATGCATGTGACTATGCGGTTTTAAATAATATAGGTAAATTTGTCTTTTCTAGTAGTGCGGCTGTATATGGAGAGCCAAATATTTTTCCAACTTGTGAAAATTTTATTTCTAATCAAACATCTTTATATGGAGCAAGTAAAATATCATGTGAATCTTTTATTCAAGCATATTCAAATTATGATTACTTTCAATCTTCAATATTCAGATTTGTTTCTTGGATAGGTGAGGGTTATTCTCATGGAGTTATTTATGATTTTGTAAAAAAATTATTAATAGATCCATATAATTTAGAAATACTTGGAGATGGTAATCAAATGAAATCATACTTAGATGTGAGAGATGGAGTAAATGGAGTATTAAATATTTCTGATAAGAATGATGAGAAATCTAGTGTTTTTAATTTAGGTCATGATGAAATTATGAATGTAAAAAAACTTGCTGATATTGTCTGTGATGAAATGAATTTAAAAATGGTTAAATATAAATTTACAGGAGGTAAAAGAGGCTGGAAAGGAGATTCTCCTATGGTGCATTTAGATACAAATAAGTCAAAGAAATTAGGATGGTTTCCACAAATAAAAATTGAGGAAGGAATTAGAAAAACAGTAAGTTATTTAATGTCACAGAAATCTAGAAGATTTAGATAATTAAATTATTAAATCAATTATTATTGATTTATATTTTTGCATTAGATGATAAATATAAAATAGATCTTTTGGGAAAAAGTACTTAAATACAAAAATTAATTTCCTTAAAAAAGAAATCTTTTTGTTTATTAAAATATCATTTAATATTTTTTTTGATGGTTTTTTTGAGGATACTCCATCTAAATAAAATTTAACTAAAGGTGTTTTTATATATAAAATATCATATGCATCATTTATTATTTTTCTTTTCCAAGTTCCATCTCCAATAATACTTTGATTTAATGGAAAATCATATTTAGTCGCTAATTCTTTAGTAATTATCATAGATTGATGATTAGGTTCAAAAAATTCTAACCATTTATCAACATTTTTTAAACTATTACCGGGAAAATTCCAAGTTATTTTATCTTGAGCAATAATGCTTGCTTGGCCAAATATTAAAGTATTTTTATTACTTAAATATATTGAATTTTTTAAAATTATATCTAATGAATTACAGTTAAAAAAAATATCACCACTATTTAAAAAATTTATAAATGTACCTTTCGCTTTTTCTTTACCAAAATTCATAGAAGGATATATTCCTGATATATTGTGTTTCTTCATATTTATATGATTTATTAAAATATTATTTTTATTTTTAAAATTTTTTCTAACTAAATTTATTATGTAAAGCTGTTCCTTTTTTTTAGATCCATCAATTATTAACCACTCTAAATAGAATTTAGTTTTCTGAGATTTTATACTTTCTAGCGTTCTTTTAAATTTGCAAATATCATTTTTTGTAAGTGTTATTATTGAAATATAAATTTTATTATTAATCATTTAATTTGCGTTAAATTTTTAAGAAAGTTATATTTAAATAAACTTGAATAAAGGATTAATAATATGCAGTCGATTGAAGATTTATCAGTATTAATTCTAGCATATAATAGATTTGAAAAGTTTAGTAGATGCATAAAAACTTTATATGAACAGGGTATTAAAAAAATATATGTTTCAATCGATGGACCTAAAAATAATTTAGACTTAATTAATCAAGAAAAAATTAAAAGACTTTGTATCTCTAATAAATATAATCTAGATATTAAGTTAAATCAATTTAAAAAGAATTATGGTTGTAGAAAGGGCCCAATAAATGGAATTTCATGGTTCTTTTTAAAAAATGAATACGGAGTAATACTTGAAGATGATGTAATTCTTTCAAGATCATGTCTAAAAGTTTTTTTGCTTTTGCTTAAAGAAAATTTAGATAGAGATGAATTTATGTCTATATCTTCTTTTAATGAATATACTAATAAACAAATAGAATCAATTTATTCTATTCCTGTTTGGAGAAGTTGGGGTTGGGCATCATGGTCAGATAAATGGCAAAAACATATAGAATTCTCAAAAAAAATTACTAATTATAATCTTTGGCAATTATATAATTTATTACCTTATAATTTAAGGTCAATGGAAACAGTAAAGCTTGTAAAAGCAAGTCAATTAAACATGTTGGATGCTTGGGACTATGAATTTAATTTTTCACATATTGTGAACAAAAATTATTCATTAACAATTGGTGGCATAAATAATTATGTATATGGATTTGATAATTCAGCAACTCATACAATAGACATAAAAACTACTGGTATAGATTTTAATCTATTTACTGAAAGAGAGATTGATCCAACAGAAATTATTTATAATCAAATTAATTACTACGAAGCCACTTTGAGTAAATGTGGTTTTTTTTATAGAAAAAATAAAGGTAAAATAAAGCTATTAAATGATTTTCAAAAGAATTTATTTTATACTTTTATTTTTCAGTTAAGAAAAATTAAAAGAATAATTTTTAAAACATTTAAAATTAATAAAATAGATATATTAAATCATTATAATCTAAAGTAAATTGTCACTTATACTATCATCTGGAGGCGGAAGACTAGGGAATCAATTGCTTAATTTAATGCATTTAATGGCATTATCTTATGAATATGATATTAAATTATTTAAAATAAACGATTTATTTATTGAGGCAAAAGATGGTTCACTAATGTTTCAAATAAAAAAAGAAAGTGAAGAAATAAATTGGAAATTAGTTTCAGAAATTAAAAATTATACTTTTTATTATAAAATTTTATTGAAATTATTTATAAGAATTATCCATTTATATTTTTATATATTTCCTTTTAAAAAATCATATAAAATTGGATCCTCAAATAATTTTCCAAAATTTATAATTGGAAAAAATTTAAGTGAAAATTTTTCTATTGATAAATTAATTAAGGAATCCTCAATAAATAATATCGTTGTCGCTGGGTGGGCTCTTCGAGATTGGAATCTTTTTGAAAAACATAAAAAATTAATATCAAAAAATATAATCAAAGGTTTTGGCTCCTTAACCAATAAGAAATTATTTTTTGAAGGTAATTATATTCTTGTTCATATAAGAAGATCAGATTTTCTAAAGGTTAAAGATTTTGATGCGTTAAATTTTTCAGACGAGACTTGGGCAAAATCTATAATAATGTTGAGTAATAAACTAGAAATAAATAACATTGTGATGTTTAGCGATTCGTCTATAAATAATTTATTAATTGCTGATTTAAGAAGAAGTGGTATTAATGTATTTTTACCAGAGAATTTAGACAATAATAGAACTTTCTTGCAGCTTTTTATAAATTATATTTCTAATGCGCATAGTATAATATGTAATTCTTCAACTTTAGTTTTATCAATTTCAATTTTATTTCATGAATATATATATTTGCCTTCTGAAGATAGTTATCAAAATATATGCTTAAAGAATGCTCATAATTCGTATCCTACTTTTTTAAATTGGAATTAGATTTTAATTTAGTCTGATTATATTATTTTCTATTTCATTTAGATAGTCTTTATAAGTTTGTTTTAATCCATCTAATAAAGAGATTTTTGAATCCCAACCTAACATGCTTAATTTAGATACATCTAATAATTTTCTTTTAGTACCATCTGGTTTGCTAGTGTCCCAATAAATTTTACCTTCATATGAAGTAAGATCAGCAATTGAATAAGCAAGCTCTTTGATAGTAATATCTTTACCTGTTCCTACATTCAACCATGACAAAGGTTCTCCTAAGTTATCTAAAGGTGCATCTTTTCCGTTTGGGTCCCATTTCTCAAGTGCAAAAATACATGCATCTGCTAAATCATCTACATGCATAAATTCTCTTCTAGGCTTTCCAGAACCCCAACATTTAATAGAATTGATTTTATTAACATTATGATTATGGAATCTATCAAGAAGGCCTGGAAGAACATGACTGTTGTTTTGATGATAATTATCACCTCGACCATAGAGATTTGTTGGCATTAGAGATATTGCATCAAATCCATATTGTTTTCGTAAGGCTTGACATAATTTTATACCACTTATTTTTGCAAGAGCATACCATTCATTTGTTTTCTCAAGGCTACCCTTTAATAATTCCTCTTCTTTAATTGGTTGTATAGAATCTTTGGGATAAATACAACTGCTGCCTAAAAAAAGAAATCTTTTCGTTTTATTTTCCCATGAACATTCTATGATATTATTTTGAATTTTTAGATTTTCTAAAAGGAAATCAACTGGATATTTATTATTTGCATAAATGCCACCTACTTTTGCTGCTGCAAGAATTACAATATCAGGTCTGTTTTTTTTAAACCAGTTATTTACTTTTAAAGCATCTGTTAAATCAATTTCTTTTCTATTTGGACATATCAAATTTTTGTAGCCAAAAGAATTAAGTTTTCGTTTAATCGCACTTCCAACCATACCAGTGCTACCAGCAATATATATTTTATCTTTTTTATCAATTAATTTCATTTATTTAAATTTTTTATTTATGATTTAGGAATTGACCCCTTCCCATTAAATACTAATCTTAGAGTTTTAAAAAATATCATACAATCTAATAAAATTGAAAAATTTTTAATATAGTAAAAATCATAACTTAGTTTATATTTTGAGTCCTCAATTGATGCTCCATAAGGGTAATTTACTTGCGCCCATCCACTAATACCTGGTTTAACTGAGTATCTAAGATCATAATAAGGTATATGTTTTCGCAATAGAATATCTATTATGGGCCTTTCAGGTCTAGGGCCAATTAAACTCATCTCTCCAGATATAACTAGTAATAGTTGAGGCAATTCATCTATTCTTAATTTTCTTAATAAATTTCCAATCTTAGTTATTCTAATATCAGCTTTATTTGCCCATTGGATCCCATCTTTTTCCGCATTTGTTATCATCGTTCTTAACTTTATTATTCTGAATTGTTTACCTTCAAAACCATTACGAATTTGACTATAAAAGATTGGGCCACCATCTTCTAATTTTATTAATAACGCTGATAATAAAAGTATAGGGAAAGTAAACATTAAAATAATTAAACTTAATATAGACTCAAATATCCTTTTTATTCGTGACTTAAAACTCTTTTGATCATAAGAAAATTTTCCATCGACTATATCAGATAATTTTATTAATTCAGTAGGATATCTATTTAAATATCTTTCACACCAATTTGATATTTTCATAAACTTCATTCCTCTATGATTGATATCAAAAAGAAATTGAATATTTTTGTTTTTTAAGATTTTTTCATCATCAATTATTACCCCTTGAGCTTGAATTTGATTTTTATTGAAGAATTTCTGATCAAAAATTTCAATTTTGTATTTTGATTTTAAACCAATAAGTTTTTTAAAATATTTCTTCCTATTCTCATCTCCTAAAAATAACCATATTAATTTATTAGAGTATTTTTTAGATAAATATAAATTTATCAAAGTTTGAAAAAGACTACTAAAAATAAAGATCTTGATATAAAAAATTGAAAAATAGTTTAAGAAATTTGAAAAAGATTCAAAATTCATATAATTCCAATTCCAGAATATTTTAAAAAGGAATTGACTAAAAAAAATATTAAAAAAAACTATAAAAAGCGTTTTAAAAAAATGTCTTATTATTATTATAAATTTTTCTCCTTGAGTATTAACATATCTTCCAATGATATAACTTGAAATAATCCATACGAAAGGATTTATTCCTGATAAAAATAATAATAAGGGTTTATATGAAATGTAGTTTTTAAAAGTATTGAAAAATAAATAAGAAATTAATGCGAAATCAATTAACGATGAAAAGATTAAACTTTTTCTAGCATTTATCCAAGAAAATCTTAATTTCATTGTTATAGTTATTATTTATTTATAAAAAATATTTGACTTTAAAAATTTAAAAAACATAATTTTTTTATTCCAATGCATTATTAACTTTGAAGCCAGATTTTTTTAAAAGTGCTTCTTTTCTTGCTTCTTCCTTATCTGAATTAATCATTTCTTGAATAAGCTCTTCTAATGAGGTTTTTGGAGACCAACCTAATTCATTTTTAGCTTTAAATGATTCCCCTAAAAGAAAGTCTACCTCAGTTGGTCTGAAATATCTTGGATCAACCTTTATTACTATTTCAAGTGTATCTGCCCTCTTGCCCACTTCTTCAAGACCATTACCTTCCCAAATAATACCTGATTTCTCATCTTTACTCCAACCAAGATAATGAGCGCTTATTTCAGCAAATTTACGAACACTCTCTGCTCTTCCTGTTGAAATCACATAATCTTTTGGTTCCTTTTGTTGAAGCATTAACCATTGCATTTCAACATAATCTCTAGCATGTCCCCAATCTCTTTTTGAGTTTAAATTTCCAAGAAATAAAAATTTATCTAATCCTGCATCAATTCTTGCGAGACCTCTGGTGATTTTTCTAGTGATAAAAGTTTCACCTCTTCGAGGACTTTCATGATTAAAAAGAATACCATTACATGCATACATTTTATAAGCTTCTCTGTAATTAACTGTTATCCAATAAGCATAAAGTTTCGCAACTCCATAAGGACTTCTTGGATAAAATGGTGTGCTTTCATTTTGTGGTGTTTCTTGTACTAAGCCGTAAAGTTCGCTTGTGCTAGCTTGATATATTTTTGTCTTTTTGATCAAACCTAATATCCTTATTGCTTCTAATATTCTGAGAGTACCTAAGGCATCGCAGTTGGCTGTATATTCAGGTGTTTCGAAACTAACAGCAACGTGACTTTGAGCTCCTAAATTATATATTTCATCAGGTTCTATTTCCTTTATTAGTCTTATTAAATTTGTACTATCAGTTAAATCACCATAATGCATAAAAAAACATGGATTAATTTCGTGTGGATCTTGATATAAATGATCTACCCTATGAGTATTAAGACTACTACTTCTCCTTTTGATTCCGTGAACTTCATAATTCTTTTTTAATAGAAATTCAACTAGATAACTACCATCTTGACCTGTGATACCTGTAATTAAAGCTTTTTTTCTGATAATTATATTTTTCTCAGACATAATAATACTTCTATGACTTCATACTTAATCTTCTTCTAATTATAAGTGCTTGTTAAAGTTATTTTTTGATTATTTAAATAAAAAGTTATTATCTAACTTGATATTCTCTCCCTCTTTCATAATTGACCTTAATCCCGCAAGTAATATCCAGCAATAAATACTTATTCTTGCATCAAAATATTGAATATCGAATAGGTGTGAAATAAAAAAGATCATAGAAGCAGCAAACCAAGCTCTGTGATGACTAGAAATATATTTACTGTAAAAGTTTTCTTTTTTCAGAAAAATTATTTTAAAAGATGTATATAGTATTCCAATATATGCAGAGAAAATAATAATTGATGGTATTAACCCGTAACTTACGGCTATTTCTAGAGGTAGATTATGTGCATGCCCAAACCATTCACCACTTTTGAATTTATAAAGAATTGGAAAAGTCGCGGCACCCCACCCAAAGATAGGTTTTCTTAAAATGTAATTTAAAGCTGCTAACCATTTATTAATTCTTGGATAAGTATTTATATATTCAAAACCAATCTCAGGGAAAAGAGTATATATTCTTGATGGAATTATGGATTTCATAAAGATTTGCAATGATTCTGGGAAAATTGGAATAACTGCAAATCCAAGTAGTAATAGGCTTATTATTAGAGCAGGTAAATACCAAATAAAAATAGAAGAGCCTAAAACTATTGGAGAAGAGATCAATAATCCTAAAATTGCATTTCTTGAGTCTGTGAGAAAAATAAATAATGCATACAAAATACAAATTAAAATTAAAATTATTTTCTTGGGAAAAAAGGCAATTTTATTTTGTAATTCAGAAAGGCAAAATGGCCATATCATTACCATCCACAATCCTGCATAATTTTGATTATTAAAAAGTCCTGATATTGACCCAACATCTGATAAAGGTTTTTGGAACCAAATAACAAGTCCATTAAACAATTCAAATGGACCATTTATATTAAGTAGTTGAAGAATACCAGAAAAAATTACGGGGATTGAGCCAATGATAAGAAGCTTAGCGGCAATAATTCTTTTTTCTGTAGTATTTAAATATTGCTGAAATGCCCAAAAGCTTAAAAAAAATGGTATCCAATTTAATAATCCTATTAGGGAGAGATTTGGATCAATATCTTTAAATATAGGATTCTTAGCACTTTCGAAATGTATAAATGTACTTACTATCATAAAAAATGAACTGAATAAAAATGGGTAGTTCCATTTATCTTTAAAAAATTCTTTATACCTCAAAAACCCTATGATTACTGATATTAATAGAAAGATAATTGAAATGCCTACCGCTGAAGCCAAAAAAAATAATCCGATTAAAAAAAATAGATAACCTAATTTATTGATATCTAAATTATTCCCAATTTTAGATTTGATATATTTGATCATATTTTACTTAATTAAAACAAGTATATTTAATTCCTTAGACTTCTTAATGTAAGGAGGTCGCTTAATAAATCGTACACAAAATTTTAAAA
>CEUK01054585.1_pt1 | contig 20357 bp, 16 predicted proteins | sample 356451 | NCBI WGS metagenome assembly CEUK01 (sample SAMEA2622843, study PRJEB7988) | marine metagenome | isolation source: saline water (ENVO:00002010), including
GTGTGACATATATGTAATTCTACACCTGTCAACAATAGGGGCTTCTTCCTTTTCAGCTAAAAAACGACCGAACTCAGCGTTATTACTGGTTGCAACAATTAATGTGTCCAAAGGCCATTTAAAGCCCTCCATTTCAATTGTCCTGTTTTGAATTACTCCTAAATAAACCTGAACCAGATCTTTTTTGTTTTTGAATATTTCATCTGCAAAATGAATTCCTCCTCCGGCAACTCTGGCTAAAGCCCCCCTTCTTAAGTCAAATCGATAAGGGTTATTGGTATCGGTAATGTGTAATAACCTGGAAATAGATTCCTCTCCCAGTAAATCAACTGCGGAAGATGTAATTTTGTCTTTTGCAGCATATTTCCCCGTTAATGTACCTCTGGATTCACTGATGGGAATTTTAACGATATCAATATGATTTTCCATCAGTTTATCAATGTTGTAATCAGTATGCTGTTTTAACTCCTGAAATATATAATCACTACATGCCCCCAGAGGCCTGTAGTTTTCATAAAATTCATCAATTTGTTTATCCGTTGCACCAAGTTTTTGAACAAATTCAATATTTTCATCTTTTGAATCAAATAAATTCATGGCTAAAATCATTGGATCTTCAAAAGTTTGTGATTCTATCCTGTTTAGTTGGCCGTATGTTCCCAGTTCGCTGAGGTTTTTAAATTGGAAAGTAAATCGATTGTTTTCAGGAAGAGATATGAAATTTCTGTACAATGTACTTAAATAATCTACAAAAAATGTTTTTCCGTTACCGGGCTCACCAATCAATACAAATGACATTTCTTTCGACGATCCATTTTCTGCAGCATCCTTAACATAGGATACAAAACTATTAAGTTCATCATGCATTCCAACAATATGTCTTTTCCCGTTTCTAAAAACCAGAAAATCAAATGTGGATTTACCGTTAATGTTTATTTTTTTTAAATTATCCGGTGATCCTAAAATTAATCGTGTTAATGACTGATATATGTTTTCAAACCTCTTTTCACCAGAAACCACATCACTTATGTGTTTCTGAAGACTATTATTTAACGGGTTGTTAATGTCGTTATCCATTTAAGGAATTATTAAAAGGTTATCTATAATATATACTAAAAAGACGATAAGTTGTCAATTATATTCTTTAGAATGTGTTCATAACTCGTTAAATATTAATGTGTTATGTTTTTTGGCCGGGTATGCTAAAAAGTAAATAAATATTATTTAAGCTGCTTTTGAAAAGAGGAGTTCTACTGTATCAAGAGATTTGTAAAGTTCTGAAAAAGAGCTTATTACGTAGTATGCGGGTTGTACAGTATCAATATTAAAAGGTCTGTTTAAAATTTCTGTAATATCATATTTGTTAAAATCTCCGATGTTATTATTCACTTTGTTCACTTCCTGAATCGACGAAATAATACCCGCTCCATAACTTTTAATTTTTCCTTTACGACGAATTACACCAAATTCAATGGTAAACCAATACAGTCTCTGAATTTGTGAGATTTTATGTTCATCATTTCTCCAGTTTATGGCCAGTTCTCCTATTCTTTGAGCAAAATCAGCATAGTCTTGATTCATAAATAAAGGAATGTGTCCAAATATATCGTGAAACATATCGGGTTCTTCAATATAGTGTAATTCATCTTCTGATCTTAACCAGGTAGAGGAACAAAATCGTTTGTTTTTTAGATGATCGAAAAAATCTACAGCTTCAATTAAACCCGGCACGATGTGAATTGTCCAACCTGTTTTCAAATACAAAAGTGAATTTAGTTTTTTGAAATCCGGAATTTCATGCGGGTTTAAGGCCTCCGATAATTGTTGCAGGCAATCCAGATATTCCCAACATACTTTTTCATGAATATTTGAATATTGGTGTTCAAATAAATAATTCCATGTTTTTAAATCCGTATCAGTATATTTCGACATATCCTGCCTCATAATAAATCAAGATTTTGAAGAAGTTATCCTAGTTCATGTATTGCACCAGCAACAATTCAGAGTACGATATCTTTAAATCTGTTTCAGTTTGAAGTGTTTGTTCTTTCTGAAACGAATAACGTCCGGTTGTTTCTCTTTAAACTATTTAATATAACGAGGCCTTTAGTGTAAAGGTTCAAATAGCATTGATATACAACCATGTATCTGTTTCAATATTTATGCCGTATCTAAAATGTGTCTGAGATAAAAGAGTTAATAACGCAATATGAATCTACTTCTCCTGAAATTATTTTTGAGTGGAATGATTCCAAAACCAATGCCAGAGGATGGATTGTAATTAATTCCTTGCGTGGTGGAGCATCTGGTGGAGGAACAAGAATGCGTAAAGGTCTGACTTTACATGAAGTAACTTCGCTGGCCAAAACAATGGAAGTTAAGTTTACAGTAAGCGGGCCACAAATTGGTGGAGCTAAATCAGGCATTGATTTCGACCCCAAAGATGAAAGGAAGTCCGGGGTTTTGAAAAGGTGGTTCAAGGCGGTTAGTCCGCTTTTAAAATCTTATTATGGAACAGGAGGGGACATGAATGTCAATGAAGCACAGGATGTTGTTCCTATAACTGAAAGTTATGGGATTTGGCACCCGCAGGAAGGAATAGTTGAGGGACATTTTAACCCCGATAAATCGCAAAAGATATCAAAAATAGGCCAGCTAAGATTGGGAGTTCCTATGGTAATTGCAAATCCTGAATTTAGTCCGGATATAAATAAAAAATATTCTGTTTCAGATATGATTACCGGATATGGAGTTGCACAGTCTGTGATTCATTATTATGCTATTTGGAAAAATGGAGTTTGTAAAAACAAATCCGTTCTAATACAAGGTTGGGGAAATGTAGGCGCCTCTGCAGGATTTTTTTTATCAAAAGCGGGATTTAAAATAAAGGGCATAATGGATAAAGAAGGCTTTGTTTTATCAAACGACGGGTTTTCTGAAGAGGAAGTAGTAAAATTTTTTTTAACTAAAGAGAATAATACAATTAAGTCCAAAGAAAAATTTTATAATGATTTTCATACTTTCTGGAATCATGGATCGGATATTTTTTTGCCTTGCGCCGGTTCAAGATTAGTGAGTGAGTCTAATTTGAATACTTTGATAAAAAATGGATGTCAGTTAATTGCTTCAGGAGCCAATGTTCCTTTTGATAACGAGGAGATATTGTACGGAAAAGTTATGGAGCATGCCGATAATACAATTTCCGTTATTCCTGATTTTATCGCAAACTGTGGTATGGCCAGAACATTTGGTTATTGTATGCAAAAGGAAAATGAAATTTCTTCTAAAGCTATATTTGAGGATGTTTCTAAAACCATTTGCACATCATTAAAAAATATCTACAAAATTAGTAGTGATACTACGAAAATCAGTCAAAAAGCAATTTCTATAGCAATTAAAAAAATTTTATGATATGTATTATAAACTCGGAAAAATACCACCTAAAAGACACATTCAATTTCGTAAAAAAGATGGAAGTTTATATTACGAAGAATTGTTTGGTAATGAAGGGTTTTCAAGTGATTCATCTTTGATTTATCACATTCATCCGCCCACTCAGGTGAGTGAGGTAAAAGGTTTTAAAGATGTTGCTCCGAAGGCTGCAGTTAATGAAAATATTACTTCCAGAAAAATAAAAGCGAACAAACTTCCTTCTGGTTCTTCATATAACGAAGGAAAAGTGCCTTTACTTTTTAATAACGATTTAACAATTGGTGTTTCAAATCCACAAAGCTCTTTAAGAGATATATATTACAAAAATGCATCTTTTGATGAGTTGATTTTTGTACATAAAGGTAACGGACTTTTGAAAACGTTTCTTGGGAACATTGATTTTTGTGATGGAGATTATTTGATTATTCCAAGAGGGATTATTTATCAAATCGAATTTGAATCTAAAAAAAACAAAATATTATATATAGAATCAAATAGTCCTATATCCTTTCCGAAGAGGTATTTGAGTAAAAGAGGACAGTTTTTAGAGGGGGCTCCACTTTCTGAAAGAGATATAAAGCTTCCTGAAGGGTTGAATTCCAATGATGAAAAAGGACGTTTTAAATTGCATATAAATAAAAATCATAAGATTCATGAGGTGATTTACGCCAGTCATCCATTTGATGTTGTTGGATGGGATGGTTATTGTTATCCCTTTGCGGTCTCAATTCACAATTTTGAGCCAATAACAGGAAAGATTCATCAACCGCCACCAGTACATCAAATTTTTGAAGGAAATAATTTTGTGGTTTGTTCATTTTGCCCCAGATTATTCGATTATCATCCTAAATCAATACCTGCTCCATACAATCATAGTAATATTGATTCAGATGAGGTTTTGTATTATGTTGAGGGCGATTTTATGAGTAGAGACAGCATAGAATGTGGTGACATAACATTGCATCCGTCAGGAATCCCGCATGGACCCCACCCGGGAACAGTAGAAAAAAGTATTGGAGAGTCGAAAACGGATGAGTTAGCCGTCATGGTAGACCCCTTTAATCCTTTAAAAATAACCCAGGACGCTCTTAGTGTGGAAGATGAGAATTACTTTAAATCCTGGTTAACATAACAGATATGAAGAAGAAAGATTTTTTACCCCTGCACGGGACCGATTATATTGAATACTATGTTAGTAATTCATTGCAGGCAGCAAGATTTTATCAAAGTTCTTTTGGTTTTCAACCTTTGGCATACTCAGGTTTATCAACGGGTAATGATAAATTTCAATCTTATGTTGTTCAGCAAGATAAAATCAGGTTGGTTTTCACATCCCCATTACATAGCGGTTCTGAAATTGGAAAACATATTGATAAACATGGAGATGGAGTTAAAGTCATTGCATTGCTTGTGGAGGATTCAAAAAAAGCTTTGAATGAAACCGTTTCAAGAGGTGCGGAATGTATACGCGATTATACTTCTGTCGAGGATGAGTATGGGATTTTGGAAATTAGCGGTATTAAATCTTATGGGGAAACCGTCCACTATTTTATAAATCGCTCCGGATATAATGGTGTTTTTTTGCCTGGATATCAAAAATGGGAGTCTACATATACCCCTGAGGAAGTGGGCCTGAAATTTGTTGATCACATGGTTGGTAATGTAGGGTGGAATGAAATGAATATCTGGGCAAAGTTTTATAGTAAGGTAATGGGGTTTTCTCAACTGGTTTCCTTTGATGATAAAGATATATCTACGGATTATACAGCACTAATGAGTAAGGTAATGTCCAATGATAATGGAAGAATAAAGTTCCCTATCAATGAGCCTGCTGAAGGAAAAAAGAGTTCTCAAATTGAAGAGTACTTAAATTTTTACGAAGGGCCAGGAGTTCAGCATATTGCAATGGCTACAGAAAATATTATTGAAACGGTGACTCAACTAAAAAATAGAGGAGTAGAGTTTCTGCATGTACCGAATGAATACTACGATACTGTAATGGAAAGAGTTGGGGAAATAGATGAAGATCTGGAACCTCTGAAGGAGTTGAAAATATTAATTGATCGAGATGATGAAGGGTATTTGTTGCAAATTTTCACTAAACCAGTCGGTCCCAGACCAACAGTTTTTTATGAAATAATTCAAAGAAAGGGAGCGAAGTCATTTGGAAAAGGTAATTTCAAAGCATTATTTGAAGCAATTGAATTAGAACAAGCTAAACGAGGCACATTATAGAAACCTGGATAAATATATCACCCAATACGGATTTTAGTATCTATAATTTACCTTTTGGTGTCTTTTCAAGGGGCAACACGAAGCGTATTGGTTCCAGAATTGGTGACTATGTTATTGATTTGAAATCAATGTATGATGCCGGCTTTTTTGAGGGAATTGTAGTTGAAGATGTTTTTGAAAAAAACTTTTTAAATGATTTTATACATCTTGGTAAGTCTGTAACCAATAAGATTAGATTGATTATCCAGGAGGAGTTGACTCTGAAGGATAGTTCTTTAAGGTTAAATTTTGATTTGTATTTTTTTGATGATAAATCAGTGACAATGCATTTGCCTTTAAAAGTGGGAGATTACACAGACTTTTATTCCAGTAGACATCATGCTGAAAATGTAGGCGAATTGTTTAGAGGTGGTGATAACCCTTTAACGGAAAACTGGATACACATGCCTATTGCTTATCATGGAAGAGCTTCTTCAATTGTAGTTTCAGGGACTGAAATTATTCGACCGGAGGGCCAGTTGCTAAAACAAAATAAAGTTGTATTTGGACCATCTGAAAAAGTTGATTTTGAATTGGAATTTGCTACTGTAATCGGAAAATCTAGCCAACTTGGAAATCCTGTTGAGATATCTGATTCAGAGGAGTATATTTTTGGTTTTTGTTTACTGAATGATTGGTCGGCAAGAGATATTCAGAGTTGGGAATACAAGCCCCTTGGTCCTTTTTTAGGTAAAAACTTTGCTACCACTATTTCGCCCTGGATTGTCACTATTGAAGCGCTGAATTTATTTAGAGTTTCAGTTAACCCAAAAAAGAAGGATTTGCCTTATTTACAAATGCATCAGCCGGAATCTTTTGATATTAATTTAAAGGTGCATTTGAACAATCAGGAAATCACACACACAAATTTTTCTAAAATGTACTGGACAGTCCATCAGCAGATAGCCCATCATACTGTTAATGGATGTAATCTTAAAGTAGGTGATATTATGGGGTCCGGAACTATAAGTGATGAAAAAGAAAAAGGAAGTTTGCTTGAGCAAACTTATAATGGAGAAAAGCCGTTAAAGATTAAAGGTGAAATAAGAACATTTATTGAAAATGGAGATACGGTTTCATTAAGTGGGTATGCTGAAAAAAATGGTGTAAAAGTTGGTTTTGGCCAGGCTGTTGGGACACTAAAAAAAAGGAAAAAGAATGAATAGAATAAGTCCTGGTGAAATAGAACCAAGATTGTTTTACAGATTGTTATCTGGAATAATAGGGCCTCGTCCAATTGCATTGGTAAGTTCTTCTGATTTAAACGGAGAAATTAATCTGGCTCCATTTAGTTTTTTTAATGTAATGAGTATTCAGCCTCCGGTACTGGTTTTCTCACCATTGAGGAGATTGAGGACCAATACGAAAAAGGATACGTTAAATAATGTTCATGAACATAAGGAAGTTGTTATAAACATCCTGGGATACAATCATGTAGAACAGGTTTCTATAACTGGAAATGACTATGATTCAGATGTTAATGAATTTGTAAAATCAGGTTTTAATGAAGTTTCTTCAGATATTGTTAAGCCTCCCAGAGTAAAAGAAGCTTTGGCAAGTTTTGAGTGTAAAGTGTTGTCTGTTATAGCCCTGGGAGATAAAGGTGGAGCGGGTAATTTAGTGATTTGCGAAGTTTTGACTGCCCATTTTAAAAAGGGATTGGTAAATGATGAGTTTCAAATTAATATTCGTGATACAAATTTAGTGGGTAGATTGGGGCAGGATTATTATACGGTAGTTAACAGAGATTCTCTTTTTCAAGTAGAAAAGTTGAGCGGTAAATTGGGTTTAGGATGGGATAAATTGCCAAAAGAAATTTTGGAGAGTAAATATCTGACTGGTAATGAGATTGCAAAGCTTTCAAATATTGACGATATACCTTTAAAAATCACAACACAAAAAATATCTAAAGATCCTGAGGTTTATAAAAAGGTTAAAAAATTAATCAAAAAGAATTTAATTACAGAAGCGTGGAATTTAATGTTTTCATAAAAATAAAGCTTTTGATTATGAGGGGTTAATTTTCTGCTGAATTCATGTTTTCAAATCAGAATTATTTGTTCAGTGATTAAGAAATTTATTTTTTCTATAAACGGTATCATTATATCTATGAATAACAATTGCTCATAAAAACTTATTAAGCATCTTTGTGTCGCCTTAAAGCCCTTTTTTATGCTTAGTACTTTCTTTAATACCCCCTCCTTTATTATTGCACTTTTTGTAATTATTTCCAGCGTTTGTAATGCTCAGGCATTAACAGGAAAATACACCGGAGATGGTAATTCAACGCAGTCAATCACCGGTTTAGGTACCCAACCCGATTTGCTTTTGGTGATTCCTTCAACAGGAGGCGCTGCAAGTGGTGAGATTCAAACCTGGTTGCATTCGTCTACTATGGTTTCAGATGAAGTTAAATTTACAAATGGAGGGGATCCGGTAGCGAATGAATTTAAAACAGGTTACTTGTCGTCTGTTGATTCTGATGGCTTCACAGTTGATTCCAAGTCTAATGTATTGGGCACTGAGTATTACTATGTTGCTTTTAGTGATAATGATGGGAGTATAACAACTGGAACATTTACAGGTTCGACATCAGCTCAAAATATTGCTACAGGATATGAGCCCGCAATGGTTTGGGTCTGGGCGGATAACGTGAGTAGTCCTGATTATGTTAAATGGACAACGGGTAGTAATCCGACCTGGACAAACCGATTTAGTCATGGTTGTTCATGGTGGGGTGAAGACATATTTAATGGTTTTTCACCTATTGGTTTTTCTGTTAATTCCAGTACTTCCTCTGGTTCGGGGGTTGTTTCTGGCGGGGTTTATCATTATGTTTCTTTTCAAGGAACATTGGGAACGGCTACTCCAGGTTGGGGTTCAGGTCCGGATAAAATAACAACATCGGTTCAGCCAGGATTTTTAATGACTAGACACAATTCAACTCGAGGAAATAGTACATTTATACGAACTCATGAAATGCCGAGTGGAGAATCATATATTCCTGATCATAGAGCTGCTCAAACAAATGGCATTTTGGATTTTTATGCGGATGGTTATGATGTTGGAAATACAGGTCAATTAAGAAATCAGCATTCATATTTTGTAACAGAATACATTACTACTTTACCCGTTGAGTTTGTTCGTTTCCAGGGTAAAGAAATTGATGGATATACTTATTTAAACTGGACTACCGGGTCAGAAATTAATAATGATTATTTTGAAATTCAGGCTTCATACGATGGCCAAAACTGGGAGGTCTTAAGAGTAGTAGATGGTGCAGGTAACTCAATGGTTAAGTTGGATTATGTTGAAAATTTAGGAAAAGATACCCATACATATTATCGATTAAAACAAGTTGATTTTAATGGTTCATTTGATTTCTCCAACGTTATTTATGTAAGTAAAAATAATGCTGATGGAACTAATCAGCTTAAGTTATTTCCTAATCCTGTGGAAAATCAATTGAATATTTTGAGTGAAAATTCTTTGGAGACCAACTATAATGCTGAGGTAATTGCAATAGATGGTTCGGTTGTTAAATCAGAGAAAAGCATAAATTTCGCCAATGGAAACATGGTATCCATTGATTTTAACGATCTGGCAAAAGGTGTTTACACTGTTATGATTTCAGATGGTTTAAAATTGTTCTCTGCACAACGGTTTGTAAAAAAGTAGTGAGTTCTTTTCGAGAAAAAATCGTTCAAGACTTTTAGTTATTTTACAATGAATGGGTTGAAAGTTCTGATATTGGTATAAAATTTATTAAATTGTTGGTACCGGTTAAACTTATCTTATATGCCATCATTAACAGCTTACAGTCAGCCTCTTGGTAGGCGTAAGGCAAAGCATCTTTTGCGCAGAACTTGTTTTAATTTTTCTCCTGAAAAGATAGATGATTTTGCCAATCTAACTCCTTCTCAAGCTTTATGGAGTTTAAGTGCTCCATCGGTTCGTAAACTGTATGAGCCAATTGATCCGAAGGGAGAAGATTGGGAGGATATGCACTGGACCAGTTCCACAAAAGACCCAGCTGATTTTACAAGACAGGGAGCAAAGAGAATTAGTATTGCCGGTTGGTGGTGGTATAACGCCTTTAATGAGATTACATTAGAACATAAGTTAACTTTATTTCTACACACGTGCTTTACCACTTCTAAGGATTCTGGGACAGGTACGTCAACTCATTTTTATGATCACTTAAGACTTCTTCAAAAGTATGCTTTTGGTGATTTAAAAACCTTAGCAAATAAAATAACCATCGATAATGCTATGCTACTTTATTTAGATAACAATGTAAACAATCGTTGGAATCCAAATGAGAATTATGCGCGTGAATTTTTGGAGTTGTTTACTATTCTTAAAGGAGAACAAAAGGGGGATGGTGATTATACAAATTACACAGAACACGACGTTCAAATGGCTGCTCAGGTTTTTTCAGGGTTTAAGAATAAAAATGATCGAAGTATTATTGATGCAGAGACGGGGTTGCCAATGGGATATATCAAAGTTAATCATCACGTACAAGACGATAAAACGTTTAGCGCTGCCTTCGGAAACACCACTATAACAGGAGGTTCAGATGTTGCTTCTATTTTACAAGAACATGAGGATTTTGTAAATATGATATTTTCACAGGATGCCACTGCGGTTTCTTATGTTAGAAAATTGTATCGTTTTTTTGTTAAAAGTGAATGGGATTCCTCTGTAGAAACAGATATCATAAATCCATTGGCTCAAGATTTAAGAGATAATGGTTTCCAATTGTTACCAGTGCTAAAGAAACTGTTGGAAAGTGAGCATTTTTATGATGAAGATGATAACCAAAATACGGATAATATCATTGGCTCTATTATCAAACACCCAATGCAATTATGGACTGAAATAATTTCAGCGTTTAAGGTAAATCTTGTTAATGCAAATCAACAAGATAAATGGGAGGAATATTATCATTATTTTTTCAAAAATTTCGCACACAATTCCTGTTTTTCCGCTGCTGGGTTCAATATGTTTTCTCCCGATTCTGTAGCGGGTTATCCTGCTGATTACCAGGAGCCAAATTATGATCGCCAATGGTTTACCTCAGTAAGTATTATTGCAAGATATAAATATATGGACTCCTTTCTTATGGGAAAGAACTTAATTACTGGTGGAGGTCGTTTTGAATCAATTGTTGATTCTATAGAATATGTACAGTCAACAATATCTAATCCTTATGATGCCACCACAATAGTGTCTGAAATAGCGCAATACCTGTATCCCGAAGATATCGATCAAAGTCGTGTAGATTATTTCAAGGATATTCTAACAGGTACATTGGGAGATGTATACTGGACTGGAGCATGGGCCGATTATGTGGGGGGGGATGATACGACTGCTCGTATCCGATTAAATGAATTATTAACAGCGATGGTAAATGCTGCTGAATTTCAAATTATGTAAAAGCTTATGGAAAGAAGAAAATTTATAAAATTAAGTGCAACCGCTTCTGCTATCGCTCTTACTCCTTTTGAAATGAAGGGAATTATGGAGATGCAGGAAATTAAAAATTGTGATTTTAGTGGAAGGCGACTTGTTTTGATAAATTTAGATGGGGGTAACGATGGTTTAAATACACTTATTCCCTTAAATCAGTATGATCTCTACAGTAATTTTAGACCAACTATAAAAGTTCCAGATACAGGCGTTAATAAATACATCCCATTAGACTCGGGTTTAGCTGAAAATAAACAGTTAGGATTACATCCTTCTCTTAACGAGTTTAAAAATCTTTATGATAACGGAAAAATGAGATTATTACAATCGGTTGGTTATCCATCTCAAAATAAAAGTCACTTTGCTTCAAGTGATATTTACATGACCGGAAACGATGGTAATGGATGGGGAAATGGTAAAACATCGGGTTGGATCGGCAGGTATATGGAGCAAATGTATTCGGATGAGCTTGGAAATTCATATCCTTTTGCTGTTCAAATGGGTAATGTGAAAAACTCTTTAGGTTTCCATGGGTTACATGAACATGGCATGAACATGAACATAACCAACCAGGACGCTTCTGGATTTTACTCTGTGATTAATGGACTGGGAGGTGAGGCGCCTGAAAATATTCCTGCGGGAACTGATTATGGAATTGAACTTGACTATATCATTGAAACGGATAAGCTGGCAAATATATATGCAAGCTCTATTTCCAATGCTTTTAATGCTGGTAGTAATTCTGTCATTTACCCGGATACTAATTTATCAGATCAGCTTAAAACAGTTGCCAGATTAATCAAAGGGGGGCTTCAGTCTAAAATATATATGGTTCGACTTAAAGGTTTTGATACGCATGCAAATCAGTTGGAAACCGGCAATGGAGATATATTAGGGAGACATGATGTTCTTTTGAAAGAACTAAATGGAGCAATTAGTGCATTTATATCCGATATTGAAGGGCTTGGAATAGATGATGATGTTGTGGCGATGACGTACTCTGAATTCGGAAGAAAGGTTGCTGAGAATGGCAATTTAGGTACTGACCATGGAGAGGTTGCCCCAATGTTTGTTTTTGGGAAAGCTGTTGAGGGTGGCGTTTCGGGAATTAATCCGGATTTAAACGAAGCTTCTCAAGAAAACAACTGGCAAGTTGAAACCGTACAATATGATTACAGAGCTGTTTTTGGTACAGTACTCAAGGAATGGATGGGTGGTGGAGAATCGGTGATTGATCAAACTTTTTTTGATTATACCAATATGAATAGTTTCAATGATTCTACTGTTTCAGAAATTATAAAGACTAACTATAAAATCGATTTAGGTTGTATTAATAGTGTAAAAGATGAGGTGGATACTGAAAATGAGGGATTAAATTGGTTTGCCTCTCCTAATCCGTTTTTTGATAATATCACTTTGAGAAGTGATGATGATATTGAGAAAGCGACAATAAAAGTGTTTAGTCAAAATGGACAGTTGGTAAAAGCGATTATTAATGCCAATTATTATAACGGGATGATTCGATTGGATTTATCAAATTTATCATCGGGTATATACACGTTAAACATTCTGGTAGATGGAAAAAATCCCGAATCTTTGAATGTGGTTAAGAGGTAGTCTTTAGGCATTGGATTAAAGTTTCTAATACTTCAAGGCCCATTTCTGCCATTAAATTCCCTTTATTATCAATTGTGGGATTTATTTCAACAATCTCAAAACAGCATAGCTTTTTACTTTTTGAAAGCTCGGAAATTAAGGATTTTACTTCATTTAAGAACAACCCGTTGGGAACAGGAGTTCCGGTTCCCGTACTTAAAGAATTGTCCAATACATCAACATCAAAAGAGATATAAATCAGATCAACATTTTCGAGTTTTTTTAAAATGGTTTCAGCAGATTTAATTCCCCTGTTTCTTCTGATAAAATCAACGCTGTATTTATGGATGCCCAATTTTGTAATTAATTTGTCTTCTTCCCATTCAGTGTCTCGAACGCCAACATAAACAATATTCTTTGGTTCTAAATTGGGGGTGTTACCGCCTAGAATTTTAATGTTATTCCAAAGCTCTATAACCTCTTTTTTTGGTGTGTTGGAAGCACATGAAAAATTATCCAGCCCAAGTGAAGCGGCGATTGGCATGCCGTGCATATTTCCAGATGGTGTTGTGAATGGTGTGTGAATGTCAGCATGGGCATCAATCCAGATAACACCAATTTTTTTATTTGGAAATGCAGATTTTATTCCTGAAATCGTTCCCATTGAAATTGAGTGGTCTCCAGAAATCAGAAGAGGAAAGTGGTTCTGCTTTACTTCATCATTCACAGTTTTCTTTACTCGATTTAAAACTTCATAAATTGATTGAATCCTTTTGGCACTTGGGAAATTGATGTTTTTTAAAAGAGAGTTGTTTTCATCTTTAATTGAAATAATTTCATAATCACTGAAAAGCTTACTTCCTGCTGCTTCTGCTGCGGATTTCAGCCCTTCAAAACCCTTGGATGCTCCTCTTGTTCCGGCACCTAGTTCAGATGAGATTTTCAAAAATTTTATTTTCTTACTTTTCAGCATGCTATTTACTTAACGGTTAAAAGAGCAAATCGTTTTAATTTCTATATTTGTAGGGCTTAAATCAGCTGTTGTGAGAAATAGATACATTATTGCATTTACTACAATATTTTTAACATTATTTTTTGATCAATGGATAAAGGTTTATATCAAATTGAACTTTTATTACGGGGAAACGGTTCCTTTAATTGAAAATTGGTTTGATTTGCATTTTGTTGAAAATCCGGGTATGGCATTTGGTTGGGAAATTCCTTTCTTAGGACCTGACGGAGCAAAGGTTTTATTAAGTCTTTTTAGAATTGTTGCAGTTGGAGTAATCATGTATTACCTGTTTGGATTAATTAAACGTAAAGTTTCTAAAAGTTTAATTATAAGTATTTCGTTAATCTTTTCAGGAGCATTTGGCAATATTATTGACAGTTTGTTTTATGGATTAATTTTTAGTAAAAGTCCTCACCACTTATCAATGGTTGCTGAGCAAGTTGCGTTTGGAGATGGTTATGCCAGCTTTTTGACAGGGAAAGTTGTGGATATGTTTAGTTTAAGTTTCTTTCCCCCGATATTTAACCTTGCAGATGTTGCTATTTCAGTAGGTGTGGGTATGATAATTCTTTTTCAAAGAGATGTGTTCCAAACTGAATTTTTTAACAAGAAAAAGAAAGATGTCCAGGACTTGACGGAAATTAATAATTCCGACGAGTCACAAGAATTTTCAGGATAATTTGATTAAAGATGTTATTGGGATAAATACTTTTGCATTAAAGAAATAATCCCGGCATTTTCATTTTTTTGCCCACTTTTAATTGGTTATTTTTGAACCAAATTCTAATTTGAATGGGACTTAAGGCTAAAATCGCAAAAATATATGCAAAACGACAAGCAAAAAAAGTTCAGTATTGGACGGATAATGCTTTAGCCGTTCAGGCTAAAACAATGAAACAGCTTGTTTCAAAAGCTTCAAAAACTCAATTTGGAAAAGACCATAATTTCTCGTCGATCAAGACATATGAGGAATTTAAAAAAAATATTCCTGTCCAGGATTATGAGGGCATAAAGCATTATGTCGAAAAAGTTGTTGAAGGTGAAGAGAACATCCTTTGGCCTGGATTACCATTATATTTTTGTAAAACATCAGGGACTACATCAGGAGTTAAATATATTCCGATATCAAAAGATTCAATGCAACATCACATTGACGCAGCTAAGAATGCCCTGTTGATGTATATGCATGAAACAGGGCGAGCAGAATTTACTGAAGGCAAAATGATTTTTTTGCAAGGTTCTCCGGAATTAGACAAAAAAGGAAAAGTTCCTTTTGGTAGATTGAGTGGTATTGTTGCTCATTATGTCCCCAATTATTTGCAAAAAAACAGAATGCCTTCATGGGAAACGAATTGCATTGAAGACTGGGAAATTAAGTTGGAGAAAATAATCGATGAGACTATTCATGAGGATATGAGATTGATTTCCGGTATACCTCCATGGGTTCAAATGTATTTTGAGCGAATTGAGGCAAGGACTGGTAAAGAAATTAAAGATGTTTTCCCAAATTTTTCTCTTTTTGTTCAAGGAGGTGTGAATTATAAACCTTATCAGCCTATTTTTGATAAGCTGGTTGGAAAAAGAGTTCCTACTATTGAGGTTTATCCTGCGTCTGAAGGATTTATTGCTTTTCAGGATTCTCAAATAAAAGAAGGGTTGCTTTTAAATGTAAATGCGGGTATTTTTTTCGAATTTATTCCTGCAGATTCGTTTTTTGAGGACAATCCACCCAGATTAAGCCTGAAAGATGTGGAGTTGGGCATTAATTATGTAATTATCTTAAACACAAATGCCGGGCTTTGGGGGTATAATATTGGAGACACCATTGAATTTGTTTCAATTGATCCATACAGAATAATTGTGACGGGAAGAATTAAACACTTCATATCAGCTTTTGGAGAACATGTTATTGGAAAGGAGGTTGAAGCATCAATGATAAAGGCCTGTAAAGAATGCGGGGTCGATGTTGTTGAGTTTACTGTAGCACCTCAGGTTGATGGAGGAGAAAACAGCTTGCCTTATCATGAGTGGTTTGTTGAGTTTTCCAAAGAACCTGAAGATCTGGAAGTTTTCACTAAAATTATTGATGATGAAATGCAGAGTCAAAACGTATATTATCAGGATTTAATTCAAGGAAATATACTTCGACCTATTGTTCTTTCACAATTGAAAAGAGACGCTTTCGTTGAGTATATGAAATCAATAGGTAAACTCGGTGGTCAAAATAAGGTTCCCAGATTAAGCAATGATAGAAAAATTGCGGATGAACTTTCAAATTTTAAAGCTTAAATGACAGAAGAAATTAAAAAGAAAAGAATAGCCATTCTTGGCTCTTCTGGTTCAATTGGAACACAAGCTTTAGAAGTTATCGAAGATCAGTCGCATCTTTTTCAGGTTGAGGTACTTACAGTATATAAAAATGCTGAGGTGTTAATTAAGCAGGCTAAAAAGTTTCGGCCTAATGCTGTCGTTATTGTTGATGAAACTAAGTATTCACAAGTTAATGAGGCATTGTATGATCAAGATATTACGGTTTATTCTGGTGTTGATGCTTTAGAACAAGTTGTTGAGTACAAAGAAATAGATGTTGTTTTAACTGCTTTAGTAGGTTATGCCGGTTTAAAACCAACCATTGCTGCAATTAATGCAGGGAAGGATATTGCTCTGGCAAATAAAGAGACATTAGTTGTCGCAGGTGAATTGGTCATGAATTTAGCTCGTGAAAAAGGAGTGAATATTTTACCTGTTGACAGTGAGCATTCGGCTATTTTTCAGTGCCTGGTTGGTGAGTTTATGAATCCTATAGAAAAGATTATTCTTACTGCAAGCGGAGGACCATTTTTGGGCAAGTCAAGTCATGAATTACAATCGGTAACAAAGGAGCAGGCGCTAAAACACCCAAACTGGGATATGGGGGCCAAAATCACCATTGATTCTGCAAGTATGATGAACAAAGGATTAGAGGTTATTGAAGCTAAATGGCTTTTTAATTTAAAACCAGAACAAATTGAAGTAATTGTGCATCCTCAAAGTATTGTTCATTCACTGGTACAGTTTGAGGATGGAAGTGTTAAAGCTCAAATTGGTCTGCCCGATATGAAGTTACCAATTCAATATGCAATTGGTTTTCCCAAACGACAGAAAAATAATTTCACAAGATTTAACTTTTTAAGTTATCCTCAATTAACGTTTGACGCTCCGGATAAGAAAACTTTTCGTAACCTTGTACTCGCTTTTGAAGCACTGGAAAAAGGAGGGAACGCTCCATGTGTCTTAAATGCAGCAAATGAAATAGTTGTAGGGGCCTTTTTAGAAGATAGAATTGGGTTTTTACAAATGAGTGAAGTGATTGAGGAATGTATGCTAAAAGCAACATTTATTTCTAAACCAACTTTAGAGGATTATATAAGTTCTGATAAAGAAGCGAGAATCATCACAAAAAGAATTATTGATTCATTATAATGGAGTTTTTTACAAAAGCAGTAAGTTTAATATTTAGTCTATCAATACTTGTAGTTTTACATGAGTTGGGACACTATATCCCGGCAAAATTATTTAAAACAAAAGTTGAGAAGTTTTATTTGTTTTTTGATCCCTGGTTTTCCTTGGTTAAAAAGAAGGTCGGGGATACGGTTTATGGCATAGGTTGGCTTCCTTTGGGAGGATACGTCAAAATCGCCGGTATGGTTGATGAGTCGATGGACAAGGAGCAGATGAAGAAACCTCCAGAGCCATGGGAATTTCGTTCAAAGCCTGCCTGGCAGCGGTTAATTATTATGATAGGAGGAGTAACTGTCAATATCATTTTGGCATTTGTAATTTATTCAATGATGCTTTTTACCTGGGGTAAGGATGTTCTTCCGGCATCAAGTGTTGCAGAGAATGGGGTAATGGTCAGTGATGTAATGAAAAAATATGGTTTCAAAGATGGTGATAAACTCATTTCAATTGACGGAAAACAGCCCTATTTATTTTCGGATTACCAAAATGGGATTCTTCTGGATAATGCAGAGACTGTAAAGGTGAATAGAAATGGTGAAGACACTATAATTTCAATTCCCAGTCAACTACCAAAAGATGTAATAGCCAGTAAGACAAGGATGTTTAGTCCTCTTGTTGAATTCATAGCTGAGAAATTTACAGAAAATTCTCTAAACAAAACTTGTGGGATTAAAAAAGGAGATAGAATAATAGCTATTAACGGGAAAAGTGTTCCTTATTTTCAGTTTTTCGCGAAGGAGTTAGCTAAAGATTCTTGCCGGGAAGTCGGATTAACTGTTATGAGGAACGGAGATTCATTAGTTGTTAATGTAAAGGTTGATCAATACGGAAAAATAGGCTTATATAATACACAATTTGATAGCCTTATGGTTATGGATAAAAAAGTCTATTCATTTTTTGAGAGTATACCGGCAGGATTTATTGAAATGACTGGTAATCTCAGTAACTACGTAAAACAGCTCAAGTATATGTTTACGTCTGAAGGTATTAAACAGGTTGGAGGTTTTGGTTCGATTGGGAATCTATTCCCGGAAAGTTTTACCGATGATGATTACTGGGAAAAATTCTGGAATATTACGGCTCTTTTATCTGTAGTTTTAGCAATAATGAATTTGCTTCCAATTCCCGCTTTAGATGGAGGGCATGTGTTGTTCTTGTTTTATGAAATAATTTTCAGAAGAAAGCCAGGAGATAAATTTTTGGAGTATGCTCAAATTACGGGTATGGTTCTACTGTTAAGTCTTATGGTTTACGCTAATGGAAAAGATGTTGTTAATGGTTTTTCAAGTGATGAAAAAGAAGTGAAGTCAGGGTGTTGGGAAGAAATTGATTCTTCTGATTAAATGGCTTTTGGATATTAATTTTTCTTTCTTAGATTAATAATTTTTTTCCCTCTCTAAACATGCTTTCAATTAAGAGTAGAAGAATAAATCTAATTATTATCTTTGGGCTTTAAAATTAAATTAAATGGATATTCCTAAAGAGTTAAAGTATACTAAAGATCATGAATGGGTTAGATTAGAAGGTGATATCGCAACAGTTGGTGTTACAGATTTTGCTCAGGGAGAGTTAGGTGATGTCGTTTATGTTGAAGTGGAGACCTTGGGAGAAACCCTGGATGCGGAAGAGGTATTTGGAACTATTGAGGCGGTTAAAACAGTTTCAGATTTGTTTATGCCTTTAGCCGGAGAAGTTTTGGAGGTTAATGATAATATTGAAGACGAACCTGAAATTGTTAATGAAGATGCTTACGGAAAGGGGTGGATGATTAAAATAAAGGTTTCAGATGTTTCAAAATTTGATTCTTTACTTTCAGCAGAAGAGTATAGGGTTTTAGTAGGATAATATAAATAGGAAATAAAATTACCATAGGCTGACTTCGAAGTTATTATATTCAGTAGAAATAATTGCCTCCAGATCGCATGTTCCATTGCCATAATCAATTGTTTGAGGATTTATTCCCGATTCATCGAAAACATTTAAAACACCAGAAATAATTCTCGGACAATACAATTTATGTTTTAAAGGTGTTCTTGTTGTTATCGTATACTTAAAACCTTCACTATTTATGCCGTTCATATTTCCTTCAATACAAAAAATGAGTTCTCCGTTTTCAATATTCCCTTGACGAACTCTGTCTGAATTCCAAATGAATTCGGAAAGTTGTTTGTTATTTTTTATTATGGCGTCATTTACCTGAACATGATCTGTTCCGACCCAGTTTCCCGAATTTATTTCAACTTCTGATCTTTCAATAATTTGAGTTCCCAAAATGGCGTAATCATCAATTATTAAATTGATTAATTCGACTCTGGTTATAGTGCCTGTTTGATTCCTTTTTCCATTTTGGGTGATTAATATCTTTCCCGTTTTTGTTCTTCCTTTCCACTCACAACCTTCTTCCCCATAATCAATCCATAGTGAATCAATATAAGAAGAATCGTTGGAGAAGCTTAAAGTGATATCTGGGCAGGTGTCATGTTCCTTAATTAAAAAACTATTTAATCCATTTAAATCAGAGTTGTCTTCAAAATATCCTAATTCAATATCTACTATTGAATTGATATGATGAAATGCAGCATCTGCAATGTTATTGTTTAGAACTGATATTAAGTTAGGTTCTTCTTTAGAGCAAGAAGTAAAAAATATTGAGATAATTAAGAATTTAATTAATGATTTAAAATCAACTTTTTTCATAGCATTTTTTAAAAACGAATTGCCTCTGTAAAAGAGTTACACTTTAAAAATTATGCAACGAAGACATCGCAAATATTTAAAAGTTGCCCTAACTTAAAAAAAATATTAATTCGAGAGATTAAATAGAGTAAGAGTTACTATAAACGGACATCTTTACTTTACGACAAAATTTTGAGATATGGTTCCCTCTTGATTTATAAGGGCTAATGTATAAATTCCTTTTTGGAATCCGGAGACATCAACGTTAGTGATGATCTTTAGCCTCCCGTTTATTGCTTTGCTATTAATTAGTCTGCCTTGTAAGTCTCGAATTATAAGGTCACCGTTGTATAATCCTGAATAATCAAATTGAATCGACAAACTGGACTCT
>CEUK01027942.1_pt1 | contig 20275 bp, 18 predicted proteins | sample 356451 | NCBI WGS metagenome assembly CEUK01 (sample SAMEA2622843, study PRJEB7988) | marine metagenome | isolation source: saline water (ENVO:00002010), including
GTACCATATGATGTTAAAAAACTTAATTATTCTCTTGTATTGTCTGAAATTTTAAATAAATGTGCGAAAGAAAAAAACGAAATACTTTATGATTTTATAGTTGATAGTTTTAAATGGGTAGATAATAAAAAAACATATCCATGTGGATTTGACACATTATTTTTAATAAAATTTTGTGAATTGCTTGGGATTAGTCCATTTAATACAGAAATAAAACACGATCAAAATTTACAATTAAACCTAAAAGAAGGGGTTTTTATAGAGCATGCTGGTTTTATTAAGAAAAATGAGCTGGTACCAAAAAAAGAAAGCTATGAGCTCTTAAAACTAGCTTCTCAGAATTATGATGAACTAGAAGAAAATAGAATAAGTGAAATAGAGAACGAAAAATTATTTAATTACCTACTTTTATATATTTCTAATCAAATGGTAGATGTGACAAATTTGAAATCAATAAAAATATTAAAAGAGATAACTGCCTGAATGGTATAATTTTTGTATACTATATTAACAACAAATAATATAAAATGCTTCGATATATATTTATTTTTTGGTCCCTGATATGCATTTGTGGATTTTCCCAAGAAGTTATTATTCTGGACAGCGAGCAAAATCCAATTTCAAATGTAGCTGTTTTTAATGCTAGCAAAACAAAGAGCGCCCTATCTGATAATCATGGTATTATAAACCTGAGTCGTTTTTTAGAAAATGAAAAAATTTTATTTCAACATCCAAGTTACTTGATTTTAGAAATAGAGAAGAGTGAAATAAAATCGACTGTAACCCTAAATACAAATTTTAATTTTTTACCTTCTTTAGATCTAAAAGTTTCTAAAAATGACCACAATATTAAAAATGTAGCAGAGAAAAAAATATTTATTTCTTCAAAAGAAATAAAAGAACTAGGAAGTATAACAACAGCAGATCTATTAGAAAAAAAAGGTGGTATAAGTGTGCAAAAAAGCCAAATGGGTGGGGGGAGTCCAAACATAAGGGGATTTGAAGCCAATAGAGTTCTATTAGTATTAGACGGTGTTAGACTAAACAATGCGATTTACAGATCCGCTCACTTACAAAATCTAATAACAATTGATGAATATTTGATAGATGATATAGAAGTTATTTTTGGCCCCAGCTCTGTGCTATATGGAAGCGATGCATTAGGTGGAACAATAAATATGAAAAGTAAATCGGTTCAATTTAAAGCTCAAGCTGAATGGAATGGTGGCGTTTATTCTAGCTACAGTACAGCATACGATGGTTTTAAAACAAATGTTTTTAGTACTTATGAGTCATCGAAGTATTCTGCAATAACTAGTATTTCAATGAAAAAATTTGGTGATATAAAAATGGGTTTATGGAGGCCACATGGATATGAAAACTGGGGACTTGTACATCACTATATAAATGAGGATGGTGAGCTAAGTTGCAATGAAGATCTCAATGTTCAAAAAAATACAGGCTATTCACAATATGATTTATTTCATAAATTAATTGTTAAAATTTCTGACAATTGGAGGGCCACATGGAACACACAGTATTCAACTTCTTCAAATGTTCCACGATTTGATAGACTAAACGACGGGGACTTAGAGTGTATTATAGATCCGGACACTGGTTGTAATGCTATAGGGAATCTAAAGTACCATACTTATTATTATGGGCCGCAAGACAGAAGATTTAACAGCTTAAAGTTTACTGGAATTGAAACTGGAAGCTTAGATAAAACGGAAATAATTCTATCAAATCAACTGATAAAAGAGTCTAGACATAAATTAAAGTTATCTGATTTTTTTAATAACCCTGAAGCCCAAAATGATGAAACCACGAGAAAATATGAAAGAGTAGATATATATAGTGTAAATATAAATTTTAAAAAAAACAACTTCTATTTTGGTTCAGAAACAGTGTATAATGAGGTAAAGTCTACTAGCAATATATTTGACCCAGAAGACAAGTGGTCAATAGGGGACACTAGATATCCACCTGGGGGATCAAGTATTTTTAGTCATGCTTTGTATATAAATAGTGTGTGGAGGTTTTCACATAAATTTCAATCTGAAATTGGTGGCCGCTATACATATTCACATATTAAAGGTGCATTTCCAGACACATTAAAAAGACCATTTGCATATGTAGAAGGCTTAAACCTAAATGAACAAAGTAATATTTTGTCGGGAAATATTAAATTTGTTTACTATCCATCAGACAGCTGGAAAATAAGTTCTGTTACAGCAAGAGGATTTCATACACCAAACGTAGATGATATGTTAAAGGTCTTTGAAAAGGGGAATCGTCTAGTAATTCCAAATGTGTATCTACAACCTGAATACTCTATTTCTCAAGAGCTATCTATATCTAAAGACATAGGGCAAAATATTGATATATATGGTGTGGGGTTTTACACGAGGATAAAGAATGCTATGGTAATGGATTCAATAGGAATTGTGCAAGGAATATTTAATGGTGAGCCGCTAATTCAATATTCCTATTTATATGAAGACGAGATGAAGTTCTTATTTGCAAACCAAAACTCAACAAGCCCTACTGACATTTTTGGTGGAACCTTTGGTTTTAATACCAATATTAAAAACTTTATACTTAGTGGGGATATTAACTTTACTAAGGGTGTAAATCGCGGATCTGGCATGGGTCCAGTTGCACATATTCCACCCGTATTTGGAAAGGTTGAATTAATGAGAAAAATAAATAATTGGAAATTAAAATGTTTGTTTTTGTATGCAGGCTCAAAACCAGCAAATGAATTTGATGAAGCCAATGTTGATAATCTTTATGAAACACCAAATGTAAGTGGGGTTTGGATGGGTTCGCCAAAATGGAACACAGTAAACCTTTCTGTAAACTATAAGCTAAGCGAGTCCTTTGAATTGCAAATTAATATAGACAATATATTAGATAGACATTATAAAACATTTAGTTCTGGGCTCAGTGCTCCTGGAAGAAATTTTATTTTTTCTACAACTATTTTGTTTTAGATTTATTCAAAGATGCCATCAAGGCTTCTAATTGTAGAAGTGGGATTTTTTTAGGTTCTCCTGGGGCATACAAGTAAGAGTAAATTAATGTTGGGGGGCTGTGATCTGCCAAAAAGTATGCTACAAAAACACCTCCCATAAAATCATTTTCCATTCTCCACAAAGATTGAATTTTTATTGCTTCAGACTTATCAAATAAAAATGTGTCAATTGTAATTGGGGCGGACTTATCAACAGACATAAAAGAACCTTCAATAGGTCCTAAAATATGATTACTTATTTTAGAGTTGATCTTGTTTCTAAGTTCATTTATATTATCCAAGTTTATATCTTTGGAAAAATTAGTAAAAAAAATTCCTTGGCTAATACTGGGGGTTTCCCTTCTAATCCAAGTTGTATTTGAATCCTCATATGCATAAAAAAAACCGGATGGGAAAATAAAGTCCAAATTATGTTTGGTGCTTATTTGCTTATTTAAATTTGAAGAAGGATTTTTTTGGTGAGCTAAAATCATTCTTTCTATTTCAGTTAATTTTATTTTGTCTATCAGCGATTTTAATTTTTGAGTATTTGCGTTTAAATCTTGAGAAGATGAACAGTTTAAAAATAAAACTAGTTGATTGTTGGCAAACATGTTTGTTTTATATCCAATACTAAAACTATCAGCCTTACTTATAAGTAAGATATTTTGGTGACGCTTTAATATACCTGAAAATTTATCTGCATTCACTTCAATAATAGACAATGTGTTTTCTGGTTGTGGTGAGGGGCCAATATCTCTTTTTAAAATGAATTTAAGGTTGTCGTAAAAACTCTCTTCATAAAGATTTTGATCTTTAACGACGATTAACTCTAATGGGTCGCCAATTGCTTGAGGAAGATTTGTATTAGATTCACAATTATTAAATAATAATATTATTACAATAATATTGAATGGGGCCAGTAAATAAATAAAATTTGTTGATAAGGTTCGCATCCTTTAAATCATTTTATTGATTTATAAATATATAGCCTATTTCCTTCTTTGATTTTAGTATTTTTTAAATCATTCCAAAGCATTATATCAGAAACACGACAATTATACTTTCTTGCAATTCTACCTAAATAGTCACCCCTCTTTACTTTATAAGATATTTTTTCAACATCCGTAAAAACTGGATATTCAAGCTTTTCTTTTTTTTCTTTTTGATCTAATAATACATATATGCTATCCTCATTGGCTAAAAACCATCCCCATTTGTATTGTGGTAAAAAAATTGGAAACTGTTCATTTGCTAAGCTAGGTATTAGTTTTTCAGTATATACTGGGTTTAGCTCCTCAATTATTTTTGAGTCTATATTTAAAATTTCTGCTATATGCTGAATTTTGGCAGGTCTTCTTAAATATATAGAATCAACCTGAATGGTTTTAAAGTCAATTTTGGTACTTGGAGAAATACCATACTCACTGGCAAAATTCATAACATATACTGCAGCTATAAATGCAGGTATATAGTTTCTAGTTTCTCTGGGTAAAAAGGGACGTATTTCCCAATAATTCAACTTTCCACCTGATCTTCTTATAGATTTTGTAACATTTCCTCTACCAGCATTATATGAGGCTAGCGACAATTCCCAGTTTTCAAATATGCTAAATGATTTGATAAAATACTTACAGGCTGCATTTGTGGACTTATGAACATCTTTTCTTTCATCTAAATAAGAGTTTATTCTTAAGCCATACTCTTTTGCTGTATAATACATAAATTGCCAAATACCAGTAGCTCCAACTGGGGATTTAGCATTGGGGTTTAAAGATGATTCAATAATTGGTAAATACTTAAGCTCTAATGGTAGAGAATGGCGGTCCAAAAACTGTTCAAATATGGGGAAATAGTAATCACTTAAAGCCAAAAGTTTAGAAACCTGCTCAGGGCGTTGAAACAAATAAAATTTAATGAGCTTTCCTACATATTGATTATAACGTAAATCTAGGGGAGTAAGTGCATTTAGAGAATCTAGTCTTCTAATGGTAACTTCTTCGATAAATAAATCGTTCCCCAAGCTCAAGGTGTCATTGTTTTGAAAAAATAAAGTGTCATATTTTAGCGCTATATCATCTTTGAATTGTGGTATTTTTTTTTCTATTTGCCCAAATAGGCTAACCGACATAAGTATTACTATAAAAAATGATTGATGTTTCATAGATAAAATTTATTCGGAATTTATTTTAGCAACAGTATTGAGCATTGATGTTTCATTAAAATAATCTCCTATGATTTGCGCAGATGCAAAAAAGCCATTAGATATATTTCCCAAGGGAAAGGAAAGGGCCGGATGTCCAGTTAGGTTTGCGCTGACTGTAAAAATGTCTTCATTGTACATTTGTGTAGCTGTAGAGTTTTTTTCACCAAGTTTAAATGGTGGGTTGGGCGTAGTGGGTAAAAGAATAAAGTTGTTGTATTTTAAAATTTTTATAATCTCTTCTTGAATTAACCTTCTTATTTTTTGTGCTTTTGTATAATAGGCATCGTAATATCCCGCACTTAACACATAGGTTCCAAGCATAATTCTTCTTTTCACCTCCTTACCAAAACCCTGACTTCTAGTATAGCTAATTAAGTCGTCAATGTTATTTTGTTTATTTTGATAACCGTATTTAATTCCGTCATATCTTGATAGATTAGAGGATGCTTCTGCTGTAGTTAAAATATAATATGTTGGCACTAAATAGTCTAAAAGTGGGAGATTTACATACTTAATTAAATGACCTTTTGACTTGAGCTTTTCAATAAGTCTATTCATTTCGCTTTGAACTCTTGTGTTAATTCCGGGAAAATTAAGAGCCTCTTTAACAACAGCAAATGTAACTTGCTTTTCATCTGTACTTGTTGATTTGGTTAATTTTTCAGCTACACAAGTACTATCAAAATCATCTTTTCCAGCAATTATTTCCATAACTGCTAAAATATCGTAAGTGGACTTTGCAATTGGGCCAATTTGGTCGAATGAAGATGCATAAGCAATCAATCCGTGTCTTGACACTAAACCATATGTAGGTTTAAGTCCAATTAAACCACAAAATGCAGAGGGCTGTCTAACCGACCCACCAGTATCTGTTCCTAAAGAAACTTGACAAAGATTAGCACTAACTGCTGCTGCAGAACCTCCTGAGGACCCGCCAGGCACATAATTTTTATTTATGGGGTTTCGTGTTGGACCATATATAGAGGTTTCTGTACTTGAACCCATGGCAAACTCATCACAATTTAATCTTCCTATAATAATTGCATCAGCTTGGATTAATCTTTCAATAACAGTTGCTGAAAAGGTAGATGTGAAATTAGTTAAAATTTTTGATCCAGCAGATGACTTATGGTTTTTGTAGCATATATTGTCCTTAATCGCAATAACCATTCCCGCTAAGGGTCCTGCTGTTAAACTTTGAAATTTTTCATCAATTTCTATTGCTCTTTTTAGCGCTTCATCTTTATAGACATCAATAAAGGCATTTAAATCACATTTTTTAGAAATATTTTCTAAGTAACCAAGTACTAGTTCTTTACAAGAAGTTTTTTTTTGTTTAAGATCCTCTTGAATTTCTAATAAAGAAACATAATTTTTCAAAATTAACTATGATTTAGAATCATTTTTTTTCTCTTTTTCGTGAGAAATTAAATCAGATGAATTGTCTTCTTTGGTTGCATTTTTAAACTCTTTTATACCACCACCTAAGCCTCTCATTAATTCTGGTATTTTTCTACCACCAAATAGGAGGAGGATAGCCAAGCCCACAACCAGCCATTCTGTGCCTCCGGACATTCCTAAAATTGCAAAAACTAGCATTACTGTATTCATAATAAATTTTTATTTAGTATGTTAAATGTACAAAGATTTTTAATAGCTAGAAAGCCATTTTTTTGGATTTAGTTTTGTTCGTTCTTGCCAAATTTGGAAACCTAAGAGATTTCTGGTTTTATTAGCAGCATTATATAAAGATCCTATATTTTGTTTAGTGCTAACTTTGTCTCCAATATCCACAAATACTTCATAGAGGTTTGAATATACTGTGAAATACTCGCCATGCCTTAAGATTATGACCTTCAGAGAGTTGGGTAAAACAAGAACCTTTGACACCTCCCCCTCGAAGACAGATCGGACCCTGTTACTAGATGTCGCAATTTCAATTCCATTGTTCATGATTTTTATGCCAGGCATTATTGGGTGTGGGCGTTCCCCAAAATTAACAGCTATGGTGCCCTCTTGGGTTGGCCATGGTAATAAGCTTTTGTTTTTAGCAAAGTTGTCCGAAATTAATTTTGACTCAGGTGTTAAACTTTTATTTTTTATTTTTTCTCTTTCTAAAAGCTCAATAATTTCATTTTTTATTTTATTTGCTTCATTTTCTTTATTCGCTAGTGAGATTTTTAGTGAGTCTTCTTTTGTTTTGAGAAAATTTATAGTTGTTTTCTTTGTTTGCTTGTCTTTTTCTAATGATTTAATTTCTAATTCTTTGTCTTTTGCGAGATTTAATTGAATCTTTTTCTTTGCTTTTATTTTATTTTTCGTTGTTTTTTTTATTTCAATCAATTTTTTGATTTCTTCGAATTTTAACCTTCTGTTATTTTCAAGTTGATTATAGTAGTTAATTCTTTGTAGCAGCTGATTGAATGTGGCGGATGAGAAAAAAAATATAAGTGGACTATGAGTTTGATGCGCCAAATAAGTTGTCTTAATTAGTTTAGAGTAGTTTTCTTGATTTTTTTTTAAATTATATGATGTTTTTGCAAGTTCTTTTTCTAATAAATTCTGTTCATTTTTGAAATAATTTATTTCTTTTTGAATAGATTTTAATAACTTTTCTTGAATATCAATCTTGTTATTTAGTAGGTTTAGTGATTCAATTGTCAATTTTTGATCAGACTGATTTTCTTTTATACTTTTATTTATTGAGGCCGCTTCTTTTCTTAAGAGATCTTGTTGATTGAGTAGTTCATTGTGAGTTTGAGAGAATGAAAGTGATAAAATCGTGAACAAAAAATAAATAAATAAATAAAGCTTTTTCATTTTATATTGTCAAAAATTTGAATTGATTCATAGTCAACATTTATATTGAAACCATCATTCTTGTTATCATTAATTGATATGGTGTGTGGAAGGAAAAGATTTTTTTTGTTACTATTTTTAATTTCTTTGTAATTTTTAAATACACAATTATATCCTGCATGATTGAAAACAATTGAGTCTCTTGGCTTTTGTGAAATAAAAAACTTAGTTGCTCTTTTAGGATTAATTCTAGTGCCTGTCAAATCTAAGGAATCAACTGTATTAGAATAATGATTATAAATCAATATTTTATTATCCTTGAAAATTGCCCTGCCCATTTCAATGCCTAAAAATGGATGGACAGACACAATTATGCTATCTCGATTTAATTTAACTTTGCTTTTAATTTTTATGAAACTTAATGATTCTAAATCCGAAGAAACTTTTGCAACTATTGAAGAAGATTTATTGTTTTTTATGATAGCGGTAGTGTTTTTTTTAAAATCCCCACAACCGAAAATTAGTGATAGCGAAAGAATATAGCTCCACTTATTCATTTGCCTCTATTTTTTGTTTTAGCTTTTTATTATCAGGATCTAATTCTAGTGCTTTTCTCCATTGAACAAGTGCTTCAGATTTATTATTCATAGCATTTAAAATGTCTCCGTAGTGCTCAAATAAAGTTGAGCTTGATTGGTCTAATTCTAGTGCTTTTTTAATTTTAACTTCAGCACCCTCATAATCCCCAAGCTTAAACAATACCCATGAATATGTATCTAAAAAGGAAGACCTAGGTGCATTTTTTGTTAATTCATGGCACTTTTCTGTCATCTTCTTTGCAAGCGAAAGCTTTTCTTCTCTCAATGACAAATAATAACTGTAGTTATTCAATACAAAAACATTTTCTGGGTTAAGCTTAAGAGAAATATCGTAGGCTAAATCTGACTCAATATTATTTTTTAAATCATGATAGATATCCCCAATTAATGCATAAAAATTTGACTTAAAGACTGGGTTGTCTACCACTAGCTCTGCGCCCCTTTTTAAACTTTTTAGCGACAACTCTAAGTTTTTATTATTAAAGAGCGCCAGGCCCTTGTAATATAGAAGATTTGAGCTAAATGGATACTTTTCTATGGCAATATTTGCATAGTTAATTGCACTAGTGTAGTCATTTTTTAAAAAGTATATTTCTATTAGTTTTGTGTATACATACTCGTCTTTAACAAATGGGGAGTTTAATGATTTGTTGTAATGATGTATTGCCTTTTTATATTTTTCCTCCTTTGTGTAGAGATCGCCTAAAATTAAATTAAAGAGCGGTTCGTCTGGATATACAATAATAGCTTTTTCAATGATTTTCTTAAATGATTCATTTTCATTTTCATTATTTTCTTGCAATAATTTATAAAAAAGATCGCGTTTTTTTTCAAGACTAATTTTAGTGTTTTCAGTTATCATTAAAAGATATTTGTCTTGATTAACTTCATCATTTTTGTTTTTATAAATATGGTATAGGGCTAAAATTGACTCAGCACTATTGGGGTTAAGTAATAATAACTTCTCATAGGTTGAAATTGCTTCGTTATAGTCACTTTTAAGCATATATAATTCAGCCAACTCACGTAAATATGTGGTGTTTCTTGGGGCTTTTTTAATTAGTGAATTTAGGATTTCCTCGGCAGATTTATAATCACCTGTAGCAGTGAAAATAGATTTTTTCTCTAATAAAAGTTCATTTGACAAGCCAAATTTAGCTTTTATTTTGCCAATAAATTTGTGAGCTTTTTTAAAATCTCCTTTTTCTTTTAAAACAAATAATTTCTGTAAGTAGTACATGTATTGATCCGGATTCATTTGAATTAGGTCATTATATGCTTCTACTTGTTCATCTAATTTATTTTGGATAACATATAGATCAATTAATAAAAAATAATACCACTTTTTTTCCGGATCTAATCGAATGGCTTCTTTTGTGTAGTACTCAGCATTGTCCCACTCTTGTTCGGAAAAGTATATTTTGGCAATTTCATGATAGGCTGAAGACTCCTCGGGATTAATAGAAATACACTTTTCGTAAAACTTCAATGCATCGGCATGCTCTTCTAAAAATTTATATTTTTCTGCCAAAAAATATGCATTTAAGTAGTTTTTTTCAGACTTAGAAATTTTATCGTTGCTGTTTTGAGAGTATATAAAAATAGAGGGCAAAAATAAAGATGTGTATATTAGTATTTTCAATCTTTTCATTGTCAAATTATTTAAACTTAGAATAATCTCCAATATTAATAATATTAAGATTAGAGTCGTAATCCACATGGTTCCCTAAAATAGAGTTGTTAAATGAGGCTCCTGAAATATTGCAATTAGATTGGATAATCGTATTTTTTATTTCTGAAGAGATAATCTTTGAGTTTGCACCAATACTAACATTGGGTCCAATTTTAGAGTCTATTATTTCAACCCCTTCTGCTATATAACATGGTTGAATAATTGTTGTATTGCTAAATATTGCGTGGGGTGGGTTTTCAGTTTGAAGTATTTTTTTGTGTGATTCTATAAGATTTTGGGGGGTGCCAAAATCATACCAGGAATCGATTTCAAAACTTGAAAAATGTGCTCCTTTAGTTTTCATCTTTTCTAATGCTGTAGTAATTTGATATTCTCCTTTATCCTTGATATTGTTTTCTAAAATTTCTTGGATCTCTTGACAAAGTGATTGTCCATTTGAAAAATAATAAATTCCAACAATAGCCAAATTAGACACATTTGTGGTGGGCTTTTCAATAAACTCAACAATTCTACCATGTTCATTCTTTTTAATCACCCCATAAGAACTAGGATCATCTACCTGCTTAACAAAAATGCAACCGTCTGTGTCAATTGGAAAATTAAAATTTGTTTCAAATAGAGTGTCAGCAAAAATAATTAGTACGGGGCCCCTAAGTTTTTCCTTAGCACAATAAATTGCATGAGCGGTGCCCAATGCTTCCTGTTGGTAATTAATAGTGCATTGGTAATTATGGGATTTACAAACTGCCTTTAATTGTTTTTCTGTTTTTAAATCTTGACTAGAAATTATAAATGAAACATGTTTGATTTCTTTGGAACAATTATTTTTGACTAGTTCAATTATTCGTTCAACAATTTTTTTTCCAGCGATTTCAATTAGTGGTTTTGGTGTAGTTAGTGTTTGCGGCCTTAGTCTTGTGCCCCTGCCCGCCATTGGAATAATTAAATTCATAGTTTTTATAATTTACCTGTACTCCCAAATCCGCCTGAACCTCTTTTTGTGTTAGATAATAAATCTTTTTCTTGCCAAATTATTTTTTCCACTTTAGCTAAAACTATTTGAGCAATTCTATCACCATTACTAATTTTAAAAGCATTTTGAGAATGATTAATTAAAATAATTAAAAGTTCTCCCCTGTAATCAGAATCTATTGTGCCAGGTGAATTAAGAACTGTAATATTGTGCTTTAGAGCTAATCCGCTTCTAGGCCTAACTTGTATTTCTAGACCAGCTGGTATTTCAAAAAAAAGACCAGTAGGTATAGATCTAGATTGACCAGGTGAAATTGAAATAGGTTCAGACAAATATGCTTTTATATCCATCCCAGATGCTCCATCTGTTTTATATTCAGGAAAATTGTGGTTGGACTTGTTTATTATTCCAATCTCCATAAGTTAATTCAGTTTTTTTGTGGAGTTATTAATTTTTTCATTTGGGTGAATATAAATATAATATATATAAAGAATATAATAGCATTGTCTATTTGAATATTAATATAAAGAGGGTTATTTATCACATTACTTAAAGCATATAAAAAGAGTGCAAAGCAAAAATGAATTATAATAGATTTGAAATCGTAATTAATATGATACCTTTTTCTAGAAAAGAAAACTGATAATAAACACATGGAAAAATAACAAATAAGTGTTGTCCATGCCGCACCAATATATCCATATGTGGGTATTAAAATTATATTTAAAATTAAAGTAATAATAGCGCCCATTGTTGATATAATTGCAGCAAAATGTGTTTGATTAATAACTTTATACCAAACTGAGAGGTTGTAATAAATTCCTAAAAATAAGTTAGCCAAAAGAACTATTGGAACAATAACTACTCCCTCATGGAAAAGTTGATTTGGTATTATTAGCTTAATTGTGTCTAAAAATAATACTACAAATAGAAAAATTAATAATGAGAAAAGCACATAAGAATTCATCATCAAAGAATATGTTTTTTGGGGATTTGGGGATTTTAATTGATGAAAGAAAAATGGTTCAGCTGCAAACCTATATGCCTGAACAAAGAGTGTCATAAAAATTGTAAGTTTATAGCAAGCAGAGTAAATTCCTAATTCTCGCATCGCAATTCCTGTTGGCAGTAAGTATTTTATTAATATTTTATCAGCTGTTTCATTAAGAATAAAGGCAAGACCTGCGATAAATATGGGCCATGCATATTTGATCATTTTTTTAAAAAGAGGATAATCAGGTTGAGAATAATTTTTAAATACAATTGGAGTTAAAATAATAAGCGTTATTGTACTAGCAATTAAATTAGAAATAAACACATATACCACAGAAACATCAGGGTTATAAAAAATATTAAGGACTTGTCCTGTTCCTATAGTATTTAACAAATATGGACACAGCAACAAAAAAAATAGATTGAAAAAAATATTAATGCATATGTTAATAGTTTTAATTACGGCAAATGTCACTGCTCTATTTTGTTCACGTAGAATTGAAAATGGTATTACCGACAATAGATCTAAAGAAACAATAATAATGAAAAGTGCGATGTACTCAGGGTGGTTTTCATGTTCTATTATGAATGAAATATCCTCTAAAAAAAGAAAGCCTAAAAAAAGTAATATAAGTGTATTAAATATTAAAAAGGTGAAGGCAGTAGAAAATACTTTTCTTGTATTTTCTGTGGAGCTTGATTTTATTGCTTCGTTTTTAACAAACCTAAAAAAAGTGGTCTCCATTCCAAACGAACCAATGACCATAAACAGGCCTGCATACGCATACATTTCAGCTATAATAGCGTATTCGGATGGCATAAATAGAATTGTGTAAAGTGGTACTAAAAAAAAATTTAGTACTCTTGCAATTACACTACTAAAACCATAAATAATTGTTTGATGAAAAAGTTGTTTTAGCTCAAACATTTATTGAAAGATTGGTTTTCTTTTTTCTAAAAATGCCGCAACACCCTCTTTAAATCCGTCTGTTTCAAATAACTTACTAAACTCTTCTGTTTCTATGTCTTCACCATGGGGGAGGTGTGAAGAATTTATTGACTTAATAGCGGCCCTTAAAGACTCCCTAGATGTTCTATTAAAGAGTTTTGAAAAATCTAAACAAGCATCAAGTAAATTCTCTTGATCAACGACCTTATTCACAATCCCCATATTTAGTGCTTCTTCTGCAGAAATCACTTTAGCTGTCAAAATCATTTCCATTGCACGATTTGACCCTATGATCCTTGTAAGTTTTTGAGTTCCACTATAACCAGGGATTAGTCCAAGTGAACATTCGGGTAAACCCATTTTTGCAGAAAAAGACGCAATTCTTATATGTGACGCTAATGCCAATTCTAGGCCTCCACCAAGCGCATATCCGTTGATAGCAGAAATAACAGGCATGCTGAAGTTGGTTATTTTGTTAAACAGCTTTTCTTTACCTTGTTGACTGAGTGCTTTAGCCTGTTGAATATTGTGCTTTTGGAACTCCTTTATATCTGCCCCAGCCACAAAAGCTTTATTTCCACTCCCTGTTATAATTATTGATCTAATATCACTAGATTTTTCTAAACTTTTAAGAAGTGTGTTTAACTCATCTATTACAACACTATTTAATGCATTAAGCTGAGAGGGTCTGTTAATTGTAATAACTCCCGCTTTAAAATTGTTGTTTTCTGTGTAATTAATTGTTTTCATATTTTTTGTTTTTTTATAGGGATAACTAGCCTAAACTCTGTGCCTCTTTCAGATGTGGAATAAGATATTTTGCCTTTAAGGTCATCCATGATTTTTTTTACCATTGCAAGGCCTAGACCCATTCCACTGTTTTTAGTTGTAAAGTTGGGCTCAAAAATTTTACTTTGTATTTCTTTGGGTATTCCCGTTCCATTGTCTGCCACTAAAAGAACACAATTAGAATGTTTTAAAACTAAATCTACTTTTACTTGTATAGGTTCATTATTTTTGCTCGCTTGTAAAGAATTTTGAATTAAATTATTTAAAACCCTAGTTAAATGAGTTTTGTCAATAAGAACTTTAACAGATTTTAAGTTTGATTTTCCAATAAAATGGACGTTGTTATTTTTAAAAAGATGTATAATTTCTCGCACCTCTTTTACTATATCTACCTGTTCTTCTCTTTGGGCGCTTAAGCTAGCAAAATCTGAAAAGGCATTTGCAATTCTTGTAAGTGTGTCTATTTGTTGTATCATTGTGCTGGTAAATTCGTCTAATTTTTCAGACCACTCATCACTATACAAATCTCTTTTTTGTCCGTCATTAAATGATTTTTGTAAATATTGAACACTTAGCCTCATGGGGGTAAGCGGATTTTTAATTTCATGAGCTATTTGTCTCGCCATCTTTTTCCAAGCTCCCTCCTTTTCACTTTGTATAAGTTGTTTTGTCTTTTCATTAAGTTCTTTCATTAAGTTATTATAACTATCAATTAATTGACCTATTTCATCTTTAACTGGCCAAACTAATGGTTCCATTTTTTTTTGGACATTTGATGCTAACAATCTTCGTGATACTGAGCGTAGTGGTGATGTTATTCTTTGTTGTAAGAAATAAGCCATAACGATACTGAGCAGCAATAAAAGAACATAAATTTTTAAAAAATAAACAATTTGTTCATTGGTTTTTTGAATTATATCTTCTTGAGTACTTTTATCATATACAACGTCTAAAACACAAAATGGTGAATCTGTTATTATGGGTGTTGATGAAGATAGGTGTTTTGTGTTATTATCTTTATATAAAATTCTATATGTTCCAAAATAAGCACCCTTTTCATACTCTGTCTTTTTATTTTCTGACTTTAAGCATTTATTAATTGTTTCTTGAGAAAGGGGATTGATGATAGTGGGGTCATTTAATAAAGTTGTATCTGATGACCAAACAAATTTTCCTGTTAAATCATAAATGTTAATTTTTAATTTATGTATATAGCCTACATCTTTTAGTATTGGCTTAAATGCAGTTTCTAGATCGACATTGTATTGTGAACTTAGATTAATGATTGCCTCTATTGATTTTGCAACAGCTCTGTCTTTTCTGTTTAATCTTTCTATGTTATATTTCTTGGTATCTTTCTGAATCTGCTGAATATTAATTATAGCAATTATTAACATAGAAAAACTAATCAATGCTATCATTGATATAAATATTTGCTGACTTAATCTTGCTTTTTTGAATATCATTTATTAGCAAATATATGAAATTGCTACAGTACTCTTTTCGCTAAATATTAAGAACCCTTTAAAGCTTCTGCCCCAGCCACTATTTCTAGGATTTCATTTGTAATCGCTGCCTGTCTTTGTCTATTATAAGTTAGTGTAAGATCTTGTTTTAGCTCATTGGCATTGTCAGTAGCCTTATGCATTGCCGTCATTCTTGCTCCATGCTCAGAAGCAACAGAGTTTAATAATGCTTCAAACAAATTGGTGTGAACCTCTTTAGGCATTAGGTGGTTAATAATTGTAGTTGTGTCTGGTTCAACAATATAGTCTTTTTTGGTTTTTTCAACAACCACCGATTCGTTATTTAAAGAGATGGGAAGAATTTGTTTTAGTTCAACAATTTGTGTGCCAGCATTTTTAAATTTATTGTATACAATTAGAACTTTTGACCATTTGCCCATTTGAAATTTTTTAATTATTTCGTTAGATATTGGTTTGACTTTTGCTTCATCTAAATTGTCCAATAAATCAAATTCTTCTTTAAAAACTGTAATTTGGTTTCTACTAAATATTTCTGCTCCTTTTTTTCCAATACAAAAGACTTCACAGCTGCCAGTGTTTTCTTTTGATTTTTTAAAAACATTTGTGTTAAAAGCTCCACATAAACCTCTGTTAGAAGTTAACGCTATGATCAGAGTTGTATTGGTAGCATTTGGTGCGGGGGATGTCAACTTAATTTCTGACGGGTCAATATTTGGCAACAAGTTTTGTATCATTTTAGATAAACCGTCAGAATAGGGCTTAATATTCATCATGTGGTCTTGAGCTTTTTTTAATTTTGCTGCAGAAACCATCTTCATCGCACTAGTAATTTTCATAGTAGATGAAACAGAATTTATTCGTGAACGTATTTCTTTTAAGTTCGACATTTTTATATATAGCTGTTAATAACAATCTTTACTGCTTTCTCAATATCTTCTTTCATTGAGTCAGTTAGTTTTCCAGACTTTAATTCTTCTAGAGTCTCTTTGAAGTTTTTTCTCATCTCCCTCATCAATTCTTCTTCACAGTCTTTAATTTTAACGACTGGAACAGAATTTAGAAGACCATTCACTCCGCAATAAATAATAGCAATTTGCTCCTCTACTTTCATTGGTTTATTTAAACCTTGTTTTAGTATTTCAACATTTCTTTTACCCTTTTCTAAAACAGCTGTAGTAGCAGCATCTAGATCAGAACCAAATTTTGCAAAAGCTTCTAGCTCCCTATACTGTGCTTGATCTAATTTTAAAGTACCTGCTACTTTTTTCATAGATTTAACCTGAGCACTACCCCCAACTCTTGAAACAGAAATTCCTACGTTTATTGCTGGTCTTACACCAGAATTAAATAGGTCTGCCTCTAAGAATATTTGACCATCTGTGATAGATATAACATTGGTAGGAATATATGCAGACACATCCCCAGCCTGTGTTTCAATAATTGGAAGTGCCGTTAGAGACCCCCCTCCCTTAACTAAGGGTTTGATGGATTCTGGAAGATCATTCATTGAAGCTGCAATAGAGTCTGAAGCATTTATTTTTGCAGCTCGTTCTAAGAGTCTTGAGTGTAAATAAAAAACATCTCCGGGATAAGCTTCTCTTCCGGGAGGTCTTCTTAATAATAAAGACACTTCTCTATATGATACTGCTTGTTTAGATAGGTCATCATAAACAATAAGAGCATGTCTCCCCGTGTCTCTAAAAAACTCCCCTATAGCTGCACCAGTAAATGGTGAATAAAATTGCATTGGAGCTGGATCAGAAGCAGAAGCTGCTACAATCACAGTATATGGAAGAGCTCCATTGTCACTTAACATTTTAGTTATATTTGCAATAGTAGATCCCTTTTGGGATGTAGCAACATAAATACAGTAAACAGGATTACCCGCTTCATAAAATTCTTTTTGATTAATAATTGTGTCAAGTGCAACTGAAGTTTTTCCTGTTTGTCTATCACCTATGATTAACTCTCTTTGACCTCGACCAATTGGTATCATTGCATCAATTGCTTTAATACCTGTTTGAAGTGGTTCATTTACCGGCTGCCTATAAATCACACCCGGCGCCTTTCTTTCAAGTGGCATTTCGTATGTTTCTCCTTCTATGGGGCCTTTACCATCAATTGGAACACCTAGCGCATTAACTACTCTGCCCAACATACCCTCTCCAACTTGTATAGAGGCTATTTTTTTTGTTCTTTTTACAGTATCTCCCTCTTTTATTTTAGTTGAGGAACCCAAAAGAACAGCTCCAACATTATCCTCTTCTAGGTTTAGCACTATACCTTGTTGGTTTTTATCATCATTAAATTCTATTAGCTCACCAGATTCTACATTAGCCAGGCCATAAAGTCTAGCAATCCCATCTCCAACGGCCAATACAATGCCCGTCTCCTCTAAATTTGTTGCAGTATCTAAATTTGTTATCTCTTTTTTTAAAATTTCAGAAACTTCTGATGGTTTTAATTCTGTCATATTATAGGTATTTATAGTTTAAATGCTCTGCGAGCATTTTTTATTTTTTTTCTTATGCTTGCATCAAATTGAACTCCATCTTTCTTAATAATAATGCCGCCCAATAATTTTGCGTCCACTTGCTCTATCAATTTTATCTTGCTACCGTCCGCATTCATTTTATCCACAAGAATGCTTTTTTGTTCTTCTGTTAAAGGTCTTGCCGAAACAGTTTGAATAATCCTAATCTTGTTATGTTTATTATAAATTGTTTCATACTTTTCAATCAGATCATTCAAAAGAGGCTCTCTGCCCTTATTAATCACTAATAGTAAAAAGTTAAGACAAATAGAACTTATTTTACCAGATAATGTCTTTAAAAATATTGTTTTTTTTATATTTTTTTTAATTGTTGGATTAGTTGTTAGCGTTTTAAAATTTTTATCTCTCTTTAAAAGAGAATAAATTAATCTTAAATCAGCCAATGTTGTTTCTGTGACATTCTGCTCTAGTGACAAATCAAACAAAGCTTTTGCATATCTTATTGAAGCACTTGATTTTTGCATAATTAATTAAGTTCCAGGTTTTCAACATTCTGCTTTATAAGGTCATTATATTGATCTTTATCCTCCAGCTCTTTTTGTATTATTTTTTCTGCAATTTTAATTGAAAGTTCCGCTACGCTAGACTTCATTTCATCAAGTGCGGCTCTTTTTTGTCGTAAAATCTCTTCACTTACATCTTTCAATTGTGCCTCTATTTGTGAATTAATTCTATTTTGTTGTTCTTTTTTATATGCAGCCAAATCCTCTTTTGCTATTTGAATCAATTTTTCCTTTTGTATTTTAGCCTCGTCGATTAACTTAGTTGCTTTATTTGCAGCCTGTTGCACCTCCTCTCTTGCACTTTCAGCTTTTGACAATGCGGTTTGGATGCCCTCCTCTCTGTCATTCAGAGCCTTTAGTATTGGGCCCCACGCAAATTTTCTTAATAAAAAAAGCAACAATATAAAAGAGGTTGTCATCCAAAAAAACAACCCAAAATCTGGTTTAACTAGTTCCATAAATTTATACTTATTTTATTTTGTAAATATAACAAGCAGGCCAATAACCATAGCAAAAAAAGCGGCGCCCTCAATTAGAGCTGCCATCAAAATCATGTTTGCTCTTAAATCATTAACCGCCTCTGGCTGTCTTGCTATAGCTTGCATTGCACCGTTACCTATATGCCCAATTCCTATACCTGCACCTAAAGCAGCTAATCCTGCAGCTATAGCTGCTACACCATATCCTGAAACATCTGTGGCTAATAAGATTGATAATAATTCCATTTTTTAAATTTTTTAAAGTTAATATTTGTTTTTATAAATTTTAATGCTCTTCTACAGCCGAACCAAAATACATCGCGGCTAACAAAGTAAATACATATGCCTGTAAAAAAGCAACTAATAATTCTAAAGTCATCATAAATAATACAAATAATATAGAAAAAAAAGACACCCCATAACCCGCTATGGGACTCATTTCTCCAAAAATAAATATCATACTAAAAAACGACAGTATAATTATGTGTCCTGCAGTAATATTTGCAAATAGCCTAATCATTAAAACAAGCGGTTTTAACAAAACTCCAAAAATCTCTATTGGGGTCAATATTAATAAAACCGGCTTTGGAACTCCAGGCATAGCAAATATGTGTTGCCAATAATATTTTTTACCACTTATTGTAGTGATAATAAAAACCAATGCTGCTAAAACCATTGGAACTGCAATGTTTCCTGTTAAATTTGCTCCACCAGGAAAAAATGGAACAAGACCAAGAAGATTGTTTAAAAAAATAAAGAAAAAAACTGTTAACAAAAAGGGGAGGAATTTCTTGTGTTCCTTTTCTCCAATTGCAGACTTTGCTATATCATCTCTAATAAAAATAATAATGGGCTCGATAAAAGATTGAATTCCCTTTGGTGGAGACTGGGATTTTTGCTGGTATCTCCGACTAATTTTTGTAAAAATTAGAATTAACAAAATTGAACTAAAAAACAAGGAGAAAACATTCTTTGTAATTGAAAGGTCCCAAATTTTAGCAGTCTCTGCTTTATTAATTTGATCATTTTTATTTACAAACACTATATTGCCATGGTCCATTTTATATCCTCTATATGTGTTTTTTCCATGATTAAATTTGGAGGACATAAATACATTTAATCCCTTTCCTTCATGAAATATAATAATGGGTAGAGGTATTGATACTGAATGCCCACGCCAATCTAAAATATGCCATTCATGAGAATCCAAAATGTGGTGCATTATCATATCTCCA
>CEUK01034275.1_pt1 | contig 20217 bp, 13 predicted proteins | sample 356451 | NCBI WGS metagenome assembly CEUK01 (sample SAMEA2622843, study PRJEB7988) | marine metagenome | isolation source: saline water (ENVO:00002010), including
GATCGATCATAAAAAATTGAGTCAATATTAGATCTATAAATTTTATTAATTGTCACAGTAGAGCTAGGATCAATAGAATTTAGTGACATAATTTCTTGATCAGCATTGTCAACCCAATTAATATTTTTAATAAACCAAGCATTACCTAATGCAAATTGATTTTTTTCTACAATCGGTTGTCTTTTATCATCAGATGAAATAAAATACTTCGTATTTAACATGTTTATCACATTTAAATTACCTTTTAAAATATGCATATCTATTATTTCTTGATAACGACCAAGTTTAGCACCATGATATCCTCCTAATGAGTGGTGAAAATAAGAGGTTCTAGCACCTTGATCTAGTCTTTCATTTAAATTATATACTCTATATACAGTCGTATCTTGTTTAATTAATTTATCATATGATTGTTCCACAAAAGGTTCTTCAATTAACGTCTTTGAAATAAAATCATTTGAATTAAAATATCTTTTGTTCACAAACCACATATCTAAAATGACAAGGAGTGATAAAATTAGTAAAAGTGATTTTTTGTTATCATCATATTTTTTATGTAAATAAAACAAAACAATAGAAGTTATTAGAATAAAAGTCAATGACCTTAAGATATCTAATTTAAAGATGTTATATCTATCTTTTTGAAGTGCATCTAAAAACCATTTAGGGTAATTCACATCAGTTGAAGAACTAAAATCAAATATAAGTCGTCCAAATAATAAAAAGAACAATGATATAGTGGTTAAAATCAATGTAGACTTTATAAGTACTTTTGTTCTATCTGAAATTGTGAAAGAAGAAGAAAAAAACTTATTTAAACCAATGATGGCTAATAATGGGACACAAAACTGAGCTATTACAAGAATCATTGATACAGTTCTAAATTTATTATATAAAGGAAAATGATCTAATAAAAAATTAGTTAGAAGTGGGAAATATTTTCCCCAGGATAATAAAAAAGAGAAAAGAATTAGAAAAAGTAATATCCATTTAATTCTTTTTCTTAATGTAAAAAACCCAATAAAAAATAAAATCCATGTTACAGCACCTAAATATACAGGACCAGCAGTAAAAATTTGAGGTCCAAAATATAAAGGAATATTTTGAATAAAATCATTACTCTCTTGATTAGAGTATCCTTTTTTTCTTAATGCTTTAAAAATATGAGAGTCATTAGAAATTTTTCCAACTGAAGCGCCTCCTACAAAATTTGGATAAAGTAAATTAAATGTTTCTAACTTACCATAACTATATGCAGTAGCATAATCTTTATCTAATCCACTTGTTTTATTTTTTGAGTATGAAGTTAAATCAGACTTTCCTCTAATAGTATATTTACTGTAATCATAGGTTGACCAAATACTTCCAATATTAATGGCAGTAGCAAATATGCCTGCAAATAGAAATAAAAAAGATAACTTAATGTGTCTATTTAAATTATTGTCTCTAATAGAGCAAATAAGATAATTTATCCAAAAAGCAAATAAAATAAATAATAAATAGTAAGTTATTTGTAGATGGTTAGCACGAAGATGTAAACCTAAAAAAAGAAAGGACATTAAGAAACCAAAAGACTTATTGTATATATTATCTTTTTGTTTTCTAAACAAATAAATAAGTCCAGATAAAGCTGGTGCCATATATGAAATAGCATGTGCCTTAGTATTATGACCAACTTCTAAAATAATAAAAAAATATGTAGACAAACCAAAGCACAAAGCACCTAAAAATGATAACCAAGGTTGTATTCTCAAAGAACTAAGTAATATATAGAATCCTAAAAAATATAAAAACAAGATACCAATTGGTCTAGGTAAAAATAATTGGAAAACTTTATCAATATAGACTAAAATATTATTTGCATAAATTACTGAAATTTGATAAGCAGGCATACCTCCAAACATCGAATTAGTCCATAATGGTTCTTCATCATACTCTGCCCTGTGTTCAAAAATTTCTTGAGACATACCCAAAAATTGTTTAAAATCACTTTGATTTATTCTCTGAGCATCTAAGATGGGCCAGCAATATAAAATTGTAACTAAAGCAAAAAAAGACACATAGAAAAAGTGATTAACAATTGAAATGTTATAAAATTTTAGATTTTTCATTTCTAGTCTTTTATCTCTTCAAAATCTACATAATCACCACCAGGATCAGCAACCTTTTCTTTTTCATGAGAAAATTCAGTTTCTCCATTTGAATGTTTTTGAAAATTAGATCTGTGTGATTGTTTGTATAAATCTTTATTTATTTTATTAATCCATCTCTTTAAAAAAAAATTAATTAATTTTTTAGATATATATATGAATGCATAATAAAATAATATAACATATAGTATAAACTTTAATAATACCATCAACTATTTACTTAAATATAAGTTTCTTTCTGAATATACTTTTGTAAAAAAAGGATCTTCTAGATTAGATATAAAATAAATAATTTCACCTGTTGATTTCATCTCAGGACCTAACTCTTTATTAACATTAGGAAATTTATCAAAAGAGAAAATAGGTACTTTTATAGCATATCCATCTTGAATGGGCCTAAAATTAAAGTCCTTAATTTTTTTATGACCTAACATAATTTGTGTAGCATAATTTATATAAGGCTCTTTATAAGCTTTAGCAATAAATGGGACTGTTCTAGATGCTCTTGGATTAGCTTCAATAACATAAGCCTCACCATCTTTTACAGCAAACTGTATATTAATTAAACCCATAGTTTTTAATTCAAGGGCAATTTTTTTTGTATATGACTGGATTTTTTTTATTACACTTTTATCTAAGTTAAAGGGCGGCAACACAGCATTAGAATCACCAGAATGTATACCACAAGGTTCAATATGTTCCATAATTCCAATAATATGAACATCATCGCCATCACAAATTGCATCAGCTTCTACTTCAATTGCCTTTTCTAGATAATGGTCAAGTAATATATGATTGCCCGGTATACTTTTCAATAAATTGACTACGTGATGCTCTAATTCCATTTCATTTATTACAATTTTCATACCTTGTCCGCCAAGAACATAAGAAGGACGTACTAATATCGGAAATGAAAGTGTTTTAGATAAAGAAGATGCTTCGTCAGCTGTTTTTGCAACGCCGAAATCAGGGTAAGGTATACCTATTTTTTTTAAAGTTTCAGAAAAACGGCCACGATCTTCAGCTAAATCTAGGGAGTCAAAACTTGAGCCCATAATTTTTATATTGTACTTATCTAATTTTTCAGCTAGTTTTAAAGCAGTTTGACCACCCAATTGAACAATAACACCTTCTGGTTTTTCAAGCTGAATAATATCATAAATATGTTCCCAAAAAACAGGTTCAAAATATAATTTATTGGCAGTATCAAAATCTGTAGAAACTGTTTCAGGGTTACAATTTATCATGATTGTTTCATACCCTGCTTCTCTAGCAGCAAGAACTCCATGCACACAACAATAATCAAATTCTATTCCTTGACCTATTCTATTTGGTCCAGAACCTAATACTATGACTTTTTTATTTTTAGTAACTAAACTTTCATTTTCAGCAAAACTAGAACCATCTGGGTAAGTTATTTTTCTTTCAAAAGTAGAGTAATAATAAGGAGTTTCAGCATGAAATTCTGCAGCACAAGTATCAACTATCTTGTAGATTCTTTTAATGTCATATTTATGTCGTAATTTAAACACTTGACTTTCCAATCCACCTAATAAATGAGCAATTTGTCTATCAGCAAATCCTTTCATTTTTGCTAATAATAATAAATCTTCAGAAATAGTATCAATAGAATAATTAGCAATTTTGTTTTCAATACTTATTAACTCATCGATTTGTCTTAAAAACCAATCATCAATTCCTGTAATCTTTTTAATTCTTTTAACTGGAATACCTATTTTTAATGCATCATAAATTCTAAAAACTCTATCCCATGAAGGTTGTTTAAGAGAATTTAAAATATCATCTTGGTTTGTCCAGGTCTTTCCGTCAGCACCAAGTCCATTTCTTTTGATTTCTAATGATTGACAAGCTTTTTGTAATGCCTCTTGAAAAGATCTACCAATAGCCATAACTTCTCCAACAGACTTCATTTGAAGACCTAATAGACTATCACAACCTTTAAACTTATCAAAGTTCCATCTTGGTATTTTAACAATCACATAATCTAGTGTAGGTTCAAAACATGCTGATGTAGTTTTAGTAATTTGATTTTTCAATTCATCTAAGGTATATCCAATCGCTAATTTGGCTGCAATTTTTGCAATTGGATAACCAGTGGCTTTTGAAGCAAGTGCTGACGATCTAGATACTCTTGGGTTTATTTCTATAGCTACAATTTCTTCCTTTTCATCTGGGCTAACAGCAAATTGAACGTTGCAACCACCTGCAAAGTCTCCTATTGAGCGCATCATTTTAATAGCATAATTTCTCATTTTTTGATAACAAGTATCAGATAATGTCATAGCAGGAGCAACTGTTATTGAATCTCCCGTATGTATACCCATAGGATCCATATTTTCAATAGAGCAAATAATAATTACGTTATCATTATCATCTCTAAGAAGTTCAAGTTCATATTCCTTCCAACCTAACAATGCTTTGTCAATTAACACTTCATGAATTGGCGATGCGTGCAAACCTTTATTTAAAGCAGTCTCAAAATCTTCTTTATGAAAAACAAAAGTTGCACCAGTACCACCTAAAGTAAAAGAGGGGCGTATAACGAGAGGGAAACCAAATTCTTGAGCAATTGATTTACCTTCTAAAAAAGAGGTAGCAATTTTAGCTGGAGCAACTGAAATGTCAATTTTATTCATTAACTTCCTAAACTCTTCTCTATTTTCAGTTATATTAATAGCACTTATGTCAACACCAATAATACTTACATTATATTTTTTCCAAATACCTCTCTCATCAGCTTCAATACATAAATTTAGTGCAGTTTGTCCTCCCATTGTTGGTAACACTGCGTCTATATGTCTTTCATTTAATATTTTTTCTATAGATTCACATTCCAATGGTAATAAATAAATATTATCGGCGACTAAAGGATCTGTCATAATCGTAGCAGGATTTGAGTTGATTAATGTAACTTCTATTCCCTCTTCTCTTAATGATCTTGATGCCTGTGATCCGGAGTAATCAAATTCACATGCTTGGCCTATAACTATAGGTCCGCTTCCAATAATAAGTACGGATTTAAAAGAGTTGTTTTTTGGCATTTAATTAAAAATAAAAAAAAATTATAAAAAAAGGTGTCAACATAACACCTTCTAATATATTAAAACATAATGTTTAAACATAGTTTATTTTTTAAACATTTGATCTGAAACAGATAAGGACTTACGACCTTTTGCTCTTCTTCTGGAAAGAATTTTTCTACCATCCGGTGTAGACATTCTCTCTCTAAAACCATGTTTATTTCTTCTTTTTCTATTAGACGGTTGATAAGTTCTTTTCATTTTAATCAATGTTTGGTCAGCAAATATAATATTATTTTTATATTGATATATTAAAATTTTCGCTAATTATTAATCCTTAAAAATTTAGTTTGGTAAATAAAAAAAACAAATTCCAATTAATAAAGTATATTCTTCCTTACAAATGGACATTTATAATAGGACTTTTTTTTCTTTTTTTATCTAGCGTAACTTCATTACTGTTTCCTTGGCTTGTTGGTCAATTAGTTGATCAGTCAAGCAACGACATTACTCAAGTTAATAAAATAGGTATTATGTTGTTTGTATTATTTTTATCTCAAGCATTATTTTCGTATTTCAGAATTATTTTATTTATAAAGGTCTCATCAAAAGCCATAGAAAAACTCAGAAATGATACTTTTAGTAATTTAATGATTCTTCCATTACATTTTTTTTCAAAAAGAAGAGTTGGTGAAATTTGTAGTAGAATTACATCAGACATTGAAATACTCAAAAACACATTCACAACAGATTTAGCACAATTTATACGTCAAATTATTATAATAATAGGAGGTGTTTTACTTTTATCATTTACTTCGTGGAAACTCACTATATTTATGATGTGTACACTACCAATGATTATTGTTTTTGCAGTAATATTTGGAAGAAAATTAAGAAAAAAAGCTAAACATATCCAAAATAAATTAGCTGATGCGAATACAATTTTAGAAGAAAGTTTGCAAGCTATTTCTACAATCAAGTCTTTTACTAGTGAGTTTTTCCAAATAAATAAGTACAAAAAAGAAGTTAATTTAACTGCAACTATGTCTATTGAATTAGGTAAATATCGTGCGCTATTTGCTTCTTTTATTATTGTTGGAATTTTTGGCTCAATAGTAGCTGTAATTTGGTATGGAACAATATTAATTCAGGAAGGAAACATGAGTATTGGCGAATTATTTTCTTTTATTTTATATTCAGTTTTTATTTCAGCCAGTATTGGTGGAATTGCAGAATTATATGCATCAATTCAAAAAGCAATTGGTGCAACAGAAGAACTTTTAAAAATAAGAGAAGAAAAAGGTGAGAATTTTGACAATACAAATTTGTTTGACGATGATTTAAGTGTCATTAAATTTAAAAAAATTCAATTTGCATATCCTTCCAGAAAAGAAACATTAGTCCTAAAAAATTTATCTTTTGAAATTAAAGCAGGTGAAAAAATTGCAATTGTTGGTGCCAGTGGTTCAGGCAAAACTACTATTACTAAATTATTACTCAATTTTTATAAATGCAATGAGGGATGTATAGAACTAAATAATTTAAATATTAACAAAATTGGCTTACGTACACTGAGACAAAAGATTGGAATTGTTTCTCAAGATATCATTCTATTTGCAACAACGATAAAAGATAATTTATTAATTGGTAATCCGAATGCAACTGATGCTGAAATAGTAGAAGCTGCAAAAAAAGCTAATGCTCATGATTTTATTATGTCATTTGAATACGGCTACAACACCCTTGTAGGAGAAAGAGGCGTGGAAATTTCTGGAGGTCAAAGACAAAGAATTGCAATCGCAAGAGTAATTTTAAAAAATCCTGACGTTTTAATTTTTGATGAAGCTACATCTGCCTTAGATTCAAAATCTGAAAAAATAATTCAAGATTCAATTTTTGAATTACTCAAAGAAAGAACATCTATTATAATATCTCATAGGATTTCTACTATCAAAAAAGTAGATAAAATACTTGTTTTAGAAGATGGAGCAGTAGTCGAACAGGGATCCCATTCAGAGCTAATTCATCTCAAAGGTACATACCAAAAACTTGCTTCTTTACAATTTGATGAATAAATTGTATCTTTGTTAGATAGCATCTATCCTAAAAAAACAATTCTTTATGAAACACATTTTTACAATCTTCACAGTATTTTTCTTTTATTTAATTAATGCTCAAGTAGATTATGAGACGCAAATTCAACCAATTTTTAATGTAAATTGTATTGGGTGTCATTCTGATGGTGGAGCATACTTCGGGGGACTCGATTTAACTAACTATGACCTGTTAATTCAAGGCGGAAACACAAGCAATGGAGTCATTTCAACAGGTCTATTAGAAGATTATATATCAACAGGTTACATGCCATTATATGGAACAAATTTAACAAATGAAGAAATTGATTTAATAAGTTTATGGATATCCGAGGGGGCTCAACAATCAAATAGTACTTCTGATTGTATTATAAATGATTTCGACTATCAAATTACAGCAATGAATATGACCCTAGCCTTTACAGATGTAAGTATTTTTAATGATGGAGATATTATAGGTATATTTTACACAAATGAAAATGGCGAATTAGCATGTGGTGGATCTACTTTATATCAAAATGGAGATGCGACAATTGCATTGGCTGCTTGGGGAGAAGAAGCTGGTTTTGACAATGGGTTTAACATAAATGAAGATATTTATTTTGCATATCAATCTGGAGATAATATTTATGAGTTAGGGATTGGAGATTACAACCAATCTTTTGATTCACCATTAAATTTTATTGGAAATGGTATGTCAAATATCACACAAGTATTTACTGGTAGTTTGATATGTAGTAATAACAATACTAACTCAGGTTGTACTGATCCAAGTGCATGTAACTATGACTCTTCTATTAATCCAGGTGGTTTTGATGACGGATCATGTATCTATCCGAATGAATGTGACTCTTGTGAAGATGATCTTTCTTGCTTAGGATGCATACTTTCAGATGGAACAATCGTGCCAAATGGTTGGTCAGGACAAGGAGTTTTAGATAACTGGTGCAATTTATGCTCTTGTCAAGATGGTACACTTGGTTGCACTGAGCAAGCATGTGGATGTATTTCGGACATTGATAACGACGGTATCTGTGAAGATGATTGTGGCGATGAAATACCAACAATTTTTACGACTTGTGAATGTGAATTTGATCAGAATCCTAATACATATGCAATATATGAAACTGTTATCGATGAAGAAATCTGTGAAGCATTAGAACAGTGTACGTGTGAATGTGTAAATGGTGTCTACGAAAATGGAGAATGTATACAAGAAGAATGTCCATGTATTAATCCAGCCTGGATAGATCCTTTTGGGATGTGCCCATTTATTTATGATCCAGTAGTTGGTTGTGACGGAATCACATACAATAATGACTGCCTAGCCCAAAATGCAGGTGTAACTAGTTGGACTGATCAATCTGGCAATGTTACTGTCTTAGAATGGAATTGTGACAATACTGAGGGTTGTTACGAAAACGGTGAATTATATTGTATTGGATGTGAGTTATATATTGATGAATGTAATTATTACCAATGTCTTGAGAACAATCAATGGTCTGAAATAATAACACTAAATACTATGGAATGTCAAAATGATGTACTAGGATGTACTGATGAGACAGCCTGTAACTTTATGGAATCTGCTAATATAGATGATGGTTCTTGCATCTATCAAGGAGACCCAGCATGTTCAGACTGCGGCACTCTATTAGAATACAACAACTATGGAGACAATGAATCGTTCTCAGCCACTTACAGTGCGCCCCCAGGATTAATCATTTCAATAAATTTTGCAGGATCTACGGAGTCTTGCTGTGATCACATTTATGTTAACGGTGTAGAATATGACGGAGAATTAGATGGTGTTACAGTTGGTGGAGAAACTTTAGATATAGAATGGATTTCTGACGGAAGTGTGAATTCAAATTCAGGATACGGTTGGTCCGCAGAATTAATTTGTGAAGAACCAATTTATGGATGTACTCAAAGTTATGCTCAAAACTATAATCCTCAAGCAAATATTGATGATAACTCTTGTGAATTAGACTGCGAATATCTTTTAACTGAGCAATCTTATCAAGACCTTAATTATGACAACTCTATATCTAACTACTACTGTTCTTACTATGTAACAAATGGCACATATACAATTGAACAAGCAGAAAGCTATGGGTATAATTGTGACTGTGTAATAATAGGTTGTACTGATCCGGAAGCATTAAATTATGATGAAACTGCATTTGTAGATGATTGTTCATGTATCTATGAAACAAATTGCTCCTCTATAAATGTTACTGGAGGTAGCTACCCTACCGAAGTTTCTTGGAACATAGAAGATGAAAATGGAAATATCGTAGTGTCAGGTAATGCACCATATTGCCAAAGTTTCTGCTTTGAAGATGGTTGCTATACTGTAAACATGATTGACTCATATGGAGATGGATGGAATAACGCTGTATTAAGTATTGATGACTATGACTACACATTTAACACTGGAAATAATGCTATAGCACCTTTTGGATATAATAATGACAATTGTATTGTTGAAGGTTGTACAAATGAATCTGCTGATAATTATGATCCAACAGCTAATTATGAGGATGGATCATGTGAATATAGTTGCGAATATCTACTAACTGAACAATCTTATCAAGATTTAGGATTTGATAATTCTATTTCAAATTATTACTGCGCTTATTATTTTGAACTAGGCTATTATACTATAGATGAAATGATAAATATGGGATATAATTGTGATTGTGTAATAGTAGGATGTACAGATCAGGTTGCTACCAACTATGATGCAAATGCATTTTTAGATGATTGTTCATGTGTCTATGATAATAATTGTCCATCAATATCATTTAACTCAAATGATTCAAGCTTAAGCTGGTCAATAAATAATGCTGAAGGTGAGACAATTATATCATATAACACAAACAATTCAGAAGTTGGTGGATATTGTGGTAATTATTGTTTTGAAGAAGGATGTTATATTATCAATATGTATTCAAACTGGAATAGTGGTTGGGGGGGTAATACATTAAATATTGGAGACAATGCATATACACTTGCTTCAGGAAGTGAAGATATTCAAACATATGCATATAATACAAATGCAGATTGTCAAGTTGGATGTACAGACCCAAATGCATCTAATTTTAATCCAAATGCAATTCTTGATGATGGTTCATGTGTAATTTTTGGATGTACTATCACAAATGCTTGTAACTATAATCCAGATGCAACTGCATTTGATGGAAGCTGTTATTATTGCTATATGGATAATTGCAACTTATATCCCAACGATATATATGATTGTGATGGTTGTTTAATTGGAGAGGATTGTGAAACAAGTTTAGATGAAAACTCAGATTTCTCATGGACCATATTTCCTAACCCTGTTAAAAATCATACAACAATTCATTTATTAAACTATAATGATAATAACTTTATGCTTGAGATCATCAACGCGTCTGGGCAAAGAGTGTATAATAAAGAGTTGAATTACCACACTCACGTTATTGAAAAATTATTTTCACCAGGTTATTATATTGTCCAATTAAAATCTGATAATCATTTATTACGAAAAGTACTAATTGTAGAATAATATTGAGTTTGAATAAACTATTTTTTTAGATGTATAATTTTCTTTTCAGAAAAGAAATCTTCTTGAAAAAAATCAGAAATATCAAAAACTTGAATACGATGTTCAAATCCTTTGATTTCGTCACTTAAATCACCGCCTTTTAAACAAATTAATCCATTTTTAAATTTGTGGTTACTTTTAGAAGAAATTAGAACTTGTGTCCATGAATCTAAAATATTTAATCTAGCTACTGCTCTGCAAATAACAAAATCAAATGTATTTGTAATATCTTCAGCTCGATTATGAATTACAGTCACATTATTAAGAGATAGTTTATTGACTATTGATTTAAGAGCATCTGTTTTTTTTCGAATTGAATCAACAAGAGAAAAATGAACTTGAGGAAATTGAATTGCCAATGGAATTCCTGGAAAGCCCCCACCACTCCCTAAATCTAAAATGTGAGAACCTTTATTAAAACTGAAACATTTTGCAATTGCTAAAGAATGTAAAATATGTCTTTCATAAAAGTAAGGAAAGTCTTTTCTAGAAATTAAATTAACTTTTTCGTTCCATTCTGCATATACATCAAACATCAAACATATCTTATCTTTTTGATGTGTTGTTAATTGAAAATACTTTTGTATTATTTGATCCATTGAATTATTATTATTATCAATAATACTGAATTTCTATTATATTTAATAAAAACTAGGTTTATGAAATTTGAAATAACTGCAAAAGATTTAAACTCAAAAGCAAGAACAGGCACAATAATTTTAGAAAGAGGTTCTATTCATACACCCGTTTTTATGCCTGTTGGAACCTTAGGTTCTGTAAGAGGAGTACATCAATCAGAACTAATTAATGATATTAAATCTGAAATCATTTTAGGGAACACATATCATTTATATTTAAGACCCTCTACTGAAATCATTAAACAAGCTAGAGGAATTCATAATTTTATTAATTATAAAAAACCAATCTTAACAGATAGTGGAGGATATCAAGTTTACTCACTTTCTGAAAACAGAAAAATAAATGAACAAGGTGTCAAATTTCAATCTCACATTGATGGCTCAACACATTTTTTTACTCCTGAAAATGTTATAGATATTCAAAGAGACATAGGTGCTGATATAATAATGGCATTTGATGAATGCCCACCATATCCATGCGGATATAGTTATGTTAAAAAATCAATGCAACTAACACATAGATGGTTAGAAAGATGTGAAAAAAGATTTTTAGAAACAAGTAAAAAATACGATTACAATCAGGTTTTATTACCTATTATTCAAGGAGGAACATATAAAGACCTTAGGAAAATTTCAGCAGAAACAATTAATGAATTTAATTTTCCTGCTAATGCAATTGGTGGTTTATCTGTAGGAGAACCTCATGATGAAATGTATGAAATGACAGATGTTGTGACTGATTTAATTGACGTGAATAAACCTCGCTATTTAATGGGAGTAGGAACACCAGCAAATCTTGTAGAAAATATTGCATTAGGTATTGACATGTTTGATTGTGTAATTCCAACAAGAAACGCTAGAAATGGACTCTTATATACACTTGAAGGAACCATAAATATAAAAAATAAAAAATGGGAAAACGATTTCAGCTGCATAGATGAACAAGGTACGTCTAAAGTAGATAAAGAATATAGTAAAGCATACCTTAGACATCTAATGATGTCAAATGAAATTTTAGGAAAACAAATTGCAAGTATCCATAATCTAGCATTCTACATAAATTTGATGAATTTATGCAAAGAAAAAATTAAAGACGGGAGCTTTTACTCATGGAAGAATAATCAGGTGAAAAAATTAGCTAGACGTTTATAAATGAAGAAATTTGATTATTATATAATTAAGCAATTTTTATGGACGTTTGGATTAGCTATGTCCTTAATTTTAGCTATTGCAATTGTATTTGATTTTTCGGAGAAAATAGATAATTTTTTGGAACACAGTGCACCAACAAAATTAATTATCTATGACTATTATATGAATTTTTTAATTCATTACGGTGTAGTATTTAGTGGACTTATCACATTTGTTTCTGTTATTTTCTTTACATCCAGACTAAGTGAAAATAACGAAATTATTGCACTATATAATAATAAAATTAGTCCTTATCGCATACTGTTACCTTATATGTTAGGTGCTTTGATAATATTTATACCAAATATTTATTTTCAAAATAATTTCCTTCCATCTAAAAATGAAGCTAGATTAGATTTTGAAACCAAGTACATCAAAAACAAAGACAAACTCAGAGAAAAAAAAATTCATAAACAAATAGATAAAAGCACTTTTTTATTTATTAATAATTACGACATTAAAAATAAAATTGGTTATAAAATTGATATTCAAAATTTTATTAAAAATCGCATTGAATATAAAATTTCTGGATCTTCTATGCACTGGGAACAAAAGATGAATAAATGGAGAATAAAAAACTTTAAAAAACAAATATTTACTAATGATAAAAAAATTGAGATAATTGAAAAAAAAGACAAGATAATTGATTTGAATGTTTTACCATTAGAAATATTCCAACAAACACGATCAATTAAATCAATGAATTTCAAAGAGCTCAACTCAACTATTGCATTATCTAAAAAAATTGGAAATGAATTATTACCGGTATATCAAATTGAAAATAATGAAAGATTTTCATACCCTTTTTCAATTTTCATTTTTACTTTGTTAGGATTTTTAATTTCAAATAAAAAATCAAGGGGAGGACTTGGCTACAAATTAACAGCTGGTTTGGCAATTTGTTTTCTCTATATATTCATTATGAAATTCAGTACAACTTTTACTATTAATGGTATTATTCCAGCATATGTAACTATCTGGTCTCCCAATATTTTATGTCTGTTAATTTCATTAATATCATTTAAGAAATTAACCTAAATATAACCTTCCCAAATCCAATAATTTTTATAAAATATCTTTTTAGATGGTTTATTATTAAAAAAACCATAAATAGATGAACCTGAACCGGTCATACTAGCAAAATTTGCACCCATGTTATATAATTGGATTTTAATATCTTTTAATTCAGGAAACAGGGAAAAGGCTACTGATTCCAAATCATTGTACAAATTATTTTTCCATTGATTTATATCATCACTTAAAACTAATGATTTATTAGATTTTTTATCAAAACAAAAATTTGAAAATATATCACTAGTTGAAATATTGAAATTAGGCTTAATTATTACTAAATAACATCTAGGCATATTAAATGTTATTGGTTTTACAGAACTCCCATTTCCAGTAACATGACTAAGACAATTATAAATAAAAAAAGGACAGTCACTACCTATCAAGCTAGCATATTTCAATAAGGTTTTTAAGTCTAAATTTAGATCAAAAAACTGATTTAGAGCTATTAACATATGAGAGGCATTAGAAGAACCACCTCCTAAACCAGAACCAATTGGTATATTTTTATGAAGATGTACTTTAATGGAACTTAGACTATGATCTTTAGACAAAAGATTATAAGCCTTTAAAATAAGATCGTCAGAATTATTCTCAAATAAAAAGCCTGAATAAGAAATTAAACATTTTTCATTTATTGATAAATCTTTTTTGATCTCAATAACGTCAGATGTAGGTATGGGTAAAAAAAAAGAATTAATATTATGCAAACCATCCTCTCTTTTTGATATAATTTCTAGACCTAGATTAATTTTTGCATTTGAATAGAATATCATTATTTGAAATAAATTAACTACTATTATTAATTTTATTAACTAAAATATATATTTTTAATATATATATTTATTTATAATATGGAATATCTAGACTTTGAATCTCCAATTAAAGAATTAAATGAACAATTAGAAAAAACAATTTCTATTGGTAAGGAAACCGAAACTAATGTAAGCGAGCTTAAAAAAAACATCGAATTAAAACTAAAAGAGACAAAAAAAAAAATTTATAAAAACCTTACTCCTTGGCAAATTGTTCAATTATCGAGACACCCAAATAGACCATATACATTAGATTATATAAAGCATTTGACAAATGATTCATTTATTGAAATTCATGGCGACAGAAATTTTAGTGATGATAAAGCAATGGTCGGAGGATGGGGTAAAATACTCAACCAAAGCTATATGATTATTGGTCAACAAAAAGGCAAAAACACTAAAACAAGGCAATATAGAAACTTTGGTATGCCTCAACCCGAAGGATATAGAAAAGCTCTGAGATTAATGAAAATGGCTGAAAAGTTTAACAAACCAATTATTACTCTTATTGACACCCCAGGAGCCTATCCAGGAGTTGGAGCAGAATCTAGAGGTCAAGGAGAAGCAATTGCACGTAATATTTATGAAATGATGAAATTAAAAACGCCAATACTATCATTTATAATAGGTGAAGGAGCTTCAGGTGGTGCATTAGGGATTGCTGCCTCTGACAAAATCTATATGCTTGAGAACACTTGGTATTCAGTAATTTCTCCAGAAAGCTGCTCTTCTATACTTTGGCGAAATTGGGACAATAAAGAAAAGGCTGCAGAGGCTCTTAAACTTACACCAAAAGACATGCTGAAAAACAAACTAATTGATGGTATTATAAAAGAACCATTAGGTGGAGCCCATAATGATCCTCAAAAAATATATAAAAATATTATTGATACACTGCAACACCAATTTTCTCATCTCAATCAACTTAGTCCCGAAAAAAGAATAAAAAATAGAATTCAAAAATTTGAAAAAATGGGAATCTATTCAGAATAGCTTTTAGATTCAAAAAAAATTATATTTGCGATAAATATATAGACTTACACGAATTTTAATTAATAAGAACGTGAGAAAAAGTATTAAAACACCACCACAAGCTCTAGAATTTGAACAATCAGTTCTAGGTGCAATAATGACAGACAAAAATGCCATGGCTGAGGTTGGGGATATGCTAACACCTCATGTTTTTTACAAAGAAGCTCATCAAGAAATATTTAAAACTATTGAAAAACTATTTCAAAATGCAGAACCTATTGATATTTTTACAATAAAAAATCAACTTCAAAAAAATAAAAAACTAGATTTATGTGGTGGCATACATTATCTAGGTGAATTGACTCAAAAAGTAATTTCATCAGCAAATATTGAATACCATTCAAGAATAATTGTACAAAAACATATTCAAAGAGAATTAATTACCACTTGCAGTAATATAATTAATGATGCTTTTGATGAATCAACTGATGCAATTGAACTTTTAGATCAAGTTGAGAGTAAGATATTTGCAATAAGTGAAGGAAATATTAAAAAAAAATATTTGAGTGCTAGTAAATTAATTCAAAACGCAATTAAAGAAATTGAAAGAATTGGTAATTTACCTGAAGGGTTAAGTGGTATTCCGTCTGGATTTGATGAAATTGATAAAATTACAAGTGGTTGGCAAAATTCAGAATTAATTATACTTGCAGCTAGACCTGGTATGGGTAAAACAGCTTTTGTATTATCAATGGCAAGGAATATTTCTGTTGACCATCAAACACCTGTTGCAATTTTTTCACTTGAAATGTCCTCAATTCAATTAATTACTAGATTAATAACTGCTGAAACTGGTCTTAGTCAACAAAAATTAAGATCTGGTGACTTAGATAAATGGGAGTGGGAAGTTTTACATAATAAAATTAAAAAAATTGAACAAGCAGATATTTTTATAGATGACACACCGGCCCTATCAATTTTTGATTTAAGAGCAAAATGTCGACGACTGCAAAGTGAACATGGTATCAAAATTATCATTGTGGATTATTTACAACTTATGACTACTAGAGATCATAAAGGTAATCGTGAGCAGGAAATATCTCACATTTCTAGATCATTGAAAAGTATAGCAAAAGAACTAAATGTACCAGTAATTGCACTCTCTCAATTAAGTAGAGCTGTAGAAAACAGAAGTGATAGACGACCTATTTTATCTGACTTGAGAGAATCAGGAGCCATTGAACAGGATGCCGATATTGTTTCTTTTATCTATAGACCAGAAACATATAATATTACTGAGTGGGATTATCCACCTGCTGGCCCAACAGAGGGGGAAGCTGAATTTATTATTGCTAAACATAGAAATGGACCTACAACAAATAAACGACTTCGATTTGAGTCCAAATTAATTAAATTTTCAAGTTTAAGTGATGATATTTATTCAACTCAATTTAATTCAAAAATAAATAACAATGAAAACACTGATGAAAATCAACCAGATTTTTAATAGCAAATCTATAATCAGTATTTTATTAATATTTCAATCATTTACAATGCTATCGCAAAGCATTGTAATTCCCATGGATGTGGAAAATCAACAAAATCATCTAAAAGCATATGGAATTGCATACTTTTTACTTAAAAATAATTTAGAAGTAGATTGGCTATTAAATTATAGAGGTGGTAGTTTCTTATGTAAGTATTATAAAGAAATTGAGAAAGAATGTATTTATAGAGGGGTTTCTTATGAGATTAAATCAAACATAGAAACAAACAGTATTTTAAGTCAAATATCATCTCCTAATAATAACTATGATGTCGTTAAGCTTGAAAAGGCACCTAAAATTGCAGTATATTCTCCGAAAAACAAACAACCTTGGGATGATGCAGTTACCTTAGTACTTGAATATGCAGAAATTCCATATGACGTAATTTATGATAATGAAATTTTAAATAATTTACTTCCAGTATATGATTGGCTTCACTTACATCATGAAGATTTCACTGGTCAATATGGTAAATTTTATAAATCATTTAAAAATGCTTCATGGTATATTGAACAAAAAAAAATATTTGAAAAAGAAGCAAAAGAACAAGGATTTGAAAAAGTTTCAAAACAAAAATTAGAAATAACTAAAAAAATTAAAGAATATACTGCTGGTGGGGGGTTTTTATTTGCTATGTGTTCAGCAACTGACACGTATGATATTGCTTTAGCAGCTGAAAAAATTGACATCTGTGAATATATGTTTGATGGAGATCCTATTGAAAAAAACGTGACTAGCAAGTTGAATTACAATAACACATTTGCATTTGAAAATTTTGAGTTAGTTACAGATCCAATGAAATACGAATATTCCAATATTGACATGACAGATAAGAGGAGAAATAAAATTACCGAAGAAAATGATTTCTTTACATTATTTGAATTTTCAGCGAAATGGGATCCAATTCCTACAATGCTTTGTCAAAACCACACAAAAATAATTAAAGGATTTATTGGGCAAACAACCGCATTTAATAAAGATTTAATTAAATCAAATGTTTTAATAATGGGTGAAAACCAATCATTAAATGAAGCTAGATATATTCATGGAGTCTTTGGATTAGGCACATGGACATTTTATGGTGGTCACGACCCAGAAGATTATAAACATAGAATCGGCGATCCAAAAACAGAACTTATGTTATATCCAAATTCTCCTGGATATAGATTAATTTTGAATAATATATTATTTCCTGCTGCTAAAAAAAAGAAAAGAAAAACCTAGTCTAAAAAGAACCATTTAATTGAGAGTCTCACGTTTGGCTTTGGTAAATAATAAGATTCTATAAGGTACTGATCTTTTGAGATAATATTGTTTAAATAATCAAATAAAAAACCAATTTGAAAATTATCCTTACTGACAAATATGTCAAAATGAGAATATATTTTAAAATTATTTTTAGAGTTAAATTGCAAATAAAAAACATCTAATGAAGGGCTATAAAGATCAGAGTAATATGGAGAAAAACAATATAAATTTAAAGATGCTCTAAAACCAACTCTATTGATATTTTGATAATTATAAGCTATTTGTTTATGTATCAGTAAGTTTGGAAATGAAACAATCATTTCATTACTATACTGTCCAATTAAACTACTTTTAATCAATAAATTCTTTAAAATCCATTTTTTCTCTAATCTTAAATCAAAAAATAACATAGGAGAACTAAGTTGATCAGGATAAATTAATTGATTTAAAAAAACATAGTTTTTATATCTACTTATTCTCAGTTCTGTTATCAGATTTATATTAGTCCAAATATTTTTTATTTTAAATGAATTGAAATTGATTGGTTTAAAATTTAACCAATTAGGATACAAAGAGTCAAAAGAATTTACGGTAAATAGATTAGGTTTTTTATGGTAAGAATCAAATCCTATAAAATATTGATTTTTTAAAGTTGTTTTCTTGTAAGCTAGTGAAAATTGATAATTATTTTTCCGATGTCCGATTGGACAATAACTAAAATTATAATTTAAATTACGCTTATAAGAATTAGCTTCTGAATCCTTTAGAGTCATAAATAAGTCGTCTTGATTTTCTAGAAAATGAACTGATTTGTAAGCTAGATAATTCAAACTAAATGAAAAAAACTTATTAGAGAAGGATAAATTATTTTTAATATAATTAAAAAAATTTTTCAATGTATCTTGTTGTAATAAATTAGAGTTGGGATCTATATAATTTCGATTAAAAAAAGAATATGAAAACTCATGTTTTAAATTGACATTTGAGGGGAATTGATAATGATGCGATAAGTCAATTTTTCTATGCTTAATTATTGAATGAGCTGCAGATAAATTTGTTTCTAATAAATCATAAGAAATTGAAGAGTCAAATTCAACTATACCACCATTATGCTGATAATTTCCATTATTTGAATAAAATGAAAAAAATAAAGAATAGGGAGATTTTTTTTCAAAAAAATCTAAAGAAAAAAACAGACTACTATATTTATTATGTTGGTTATTAAAAAAACCCTTTGAGCTTAAATTATTATATAAAAAAAGCATATTTATATTTTGTTGAATAGGTCTTGACAAATAAGTTTTTAAAAAACCACCTTCATTATATACACCTTCATAACAAATATGACTAAATACACCTTCATTTTTATCGATTCTTTTATAATAACTAGTTAACTGATTGATATTAAATGATGTAGTAATATTAAAATCGTAAGAATAAAAATGAGTAAAAAAAACTAGGGGATCTCCTAAATTATTCATTTTAAAAGCATAATCACTTTGTATATTGTTTATCTTAAAATCATTAAGATTTTCAATCTGAGAAAAGCTATATAGACTAAGTAAGAAAAATAATCTAAAAAACATAGTCTTAAAGATAGTGTAAAAAAAAAGCCCCAACAACGTGTTGGGGCTGAAAATTGGCGACGACATACTCTCCCAGTTTTACCTAGTACCATCTGCGCTAACAGGCTTAACTTCTCTGTTCGATATGGAAAGAGGTGATCCCTGTTGCTAAAGTCACCATAAGTGTTTAATCAACAAATTAAGAAAGATTAAATTTTAACAATAAAAAAATCAAAAAAAGCATTTGAAAAAAGTCTACGGGTAATTAGTATTGCTCGGCTATGATGTTAC
>CEUK01162497.1_pt1 | contig 20168 bp, 21 predicted proteins | sample 356451 | NCBI WGS metagenome assembly CEUK01 (sample SAMEA2622843, study PRJEB7988) | marine metagenome | isolation source: saline water (ENVO:00002010), including
TCCACCTGCATCACCACCTGCATCACCACCTGCGTCTCCACCTGCGTCTCCACCTGCATCACCATTGCTCATACCTAAAGGATCACCATATAAGGTATCTACTCTATCGAATAAACCAGTTTTCTTAATTATTGTTGAGGTTTGTTCCATTTCTGCACTTGCAGCTTTTTCCATTCTTTGTTGTTCTAAATCGACTCTAATTTCTTCTTCAGACATCCCTAAAATATCTCTTTTAGCTCTAGTCATAGAATACGCACCAAAACCATTACCTGCATCAGATACTGCATCTTTATAAAGAGTTACTTTGAGCTGATTCTGTTCTATCTTCAACATCTCAGCCTGTGTAGAAGGATTATTAAGTGTTAAAGTGAAATTTTCTAAATCGTCTTCTAATCCTAAGATATATAAATGTATAATTGCAATTTTATTTAATTCTTGTATAATTGCTTGTTGAACTCTATTGATTGTTCTAGCGAATCTAATATCCTGTAAAGCTAAGTTTTTACCTTCACCTGCAACCTCCTCAAAACCTAAAAATGGTTTAGGTACTCTAAGGGCAGTAAATAATTTCTTTTGTAAAAACTGTATATCCGCAATTTCTGAAAGGTTAGTTGCGCCTGGAAGAGTATCTATTGGACTAGGGGCGTTGGGATCTCTAACTGGTACAAAGTAATCTTGATCTTGTGCCATTTGATTGTAACGTGTATCTATTTGACCGGTTTGTTGATCAATTACCGGGCTTCTTTTGAAGTTATCTGCAATTTTATTAACATATGCAGGAACATCTTTCTCATCTATATTACCAACAAATATTTTAAATATTCTTCTTTCAGGTGCTCTAGTAACTCTATATATTAACATTGCATCCTCAGAAAGAAGTAATTGTTTCCATATTCTTCTTGCCTTTTCTAAAATTGATGTTCCATAAGGTAATCTTCTATCATCTCCCAATAACCTAAAATGGGCAACTTGCCACGCATTAAATTCCATATCTTTTTGTCCCCAAACAAACTTAACAGGGTTAAACTTATCATCACTACTAGTATTTGCATTTTCACCAAAACCATCATTTTCTTTTCTCGTAATTTCAATATTAGGTAATTGTTTTACACTTTGTACTCCATTTTCACTATCTATCGACATATATAAAAAATTATCACCATATTTACATGTATTTCTTACCCACATAGGTAAATTAGTGTGTATATCTAATCTGTTAAAAAATAAATCTTGTAATATTCTTCTTACTCTTTTACTTTCAGAGAATATATTTAATATTCTCCCTTCACCATTAGGTGTAGTAGATTCTTCCATAAAAATATCTAATGCTGCCGCAATTTCAGGAAAAAATTCCATACCTTCAAAATCAGCATAAGAAGCTAATCTCGTAGTTTCGTAATAAATAGAATGTTGATATATTTCGTTATCAACCTTCTTCCATTGATTAGATAAATAAGCGTCTTGTTGTTTTTGTAATAACTCATAGTTATATTCTTCTTGTGATTTAGTTTTTAATAATTCTTTATCATTTAAAGAATATCTAGATTTATTAGTAGTCTGTTTTCTTTCCGGACCAAATAAGTCACCTAATTGTTGAAATATTGTTTTTTTTGCCATTTTTATATATTATCTTTTACTATTATAATAAATATCTGGTAAAAACTAAATGTTACTTTATACCAAATAACCAATTATAATCACCACTATCTGTATTATTATGGTTTTGTTTAGGATGATAAGTGGGCGTATTACTATAAAATGGGTTAGTATGAATAGGTTTAGGGGTAATTTTATTACTACTATTACTAACAGTTGTCCAACTATCTAACATTGCCCTTGTTTGATTTTCTGCCTGTTTTAGTTTTTTAAAAGTTGTTTGAACTACGAATAATGGCATTGCCAATGCCATAATGATATCATCATGATATCCATCCATATGATCAGGTCTACCATTTCTATAAACAAAAGTTTTTAATTCCGATATTAACCTAACAGAACGAATTATTGTTTTATTTTCTCTTATGTGTTCTTCTAAATCACTAACCATTTGTAATCTACTACTACCAACATTAAAACCAGGTACTTTATCACCTTGTTTATATAATGTTTTAACATATTTTTCACTTAATTTTCTACTTTTAGGATCATCATAATGTAAATGTTCATACCCCATCTCTAATAATTTCATTACAGTAGAAACTCCCATACCACCTGTAATATCTACAACAGTATATGCATTATATAAATTACCATACTTATAAACTATTTCTGCCAATAGATCTGGAGGTAATTTATACTTAAATTCTGCAACTTGTTCTAAGTTTTCAAAATCTAATATTACAATAGTAGAACTATCTTTCCCATCTCCTCTAGAAACATCTACACCCATAATATATTTATGTCCTTCTTCAGGTTCTTTCCATATCCACATAGATTTTTCCATCTCTGCCTTATATTTTGGTTCTTGTACATTATTTTTTTCTTGAAACTCTATGTATTCTTCATCTATTACATTACCTCCTGAAGAAACAAAGGATACGTCTAATTCCTGTGCTATTTGTTTTTTGTCCCCATTCATATCTCTACACATTTCTTCATACCACGGAGAAGAACCTTTCCACCCATCTTTTACCATTACATTATAGTCGCTTATATCAATACTATTAGTTTCATATGTTTTACCACTGTATTCCCATCTCAATGTTTCTCTACCTACCGTTTCACATTCAATAACTTCGTCTTCACCTCTTAACCATTTTAAACCCCTATTATATCTAATATCTTCATGCCACCTCATTTCGATTATATTGAAGTTATTATCGCCTTGTTTAGCACCATCATAAGTTTTATAGTATAATGCATCTTGTCCGTTAGGTGTTGAAATTAAAGTTACTTTACCACCTGTACCTAACGAAGTTAGTGCGGCACCAAATACTTCTGCTCCTTTATCGATAAATGCTGCTTCATCCATAACTAAAAATGTTGGTGTATACCCCCTTAATGCATCTTTAGAGGTTGCTAACGCTTTTACTTCACATTGAGTGTCTTTAGTTTTAATATGTCCCTTAGATTCAATAGATAAATAAGATTCATCTTCATCTATTCCCCATACCCATGATGGTATTTGATCTAGAAAATCTTTTATTTTTTTAAGGAACTCTTGTGCTAATGTTTGTTTATTTGCTAATACTAGTACTTTCCATGGATTATTAGGATCACCAAATGCAATCTTTGCCGCAATATATGCTGCAGTGGTAGTTGATACACCAGCCTGTCTAGGTTTAGTTACAATATTACGATTGTATTTTTCGTATGAACTAATTATTTCTTTTTGTTTATGAAATAGTTTAAAAGGAACGAACCCTTTTTGAGTTAAGTCATAAGTTTTAAGAAATGTTTCTATTGCATATATCGGATCACCTAAACACTTCGCATATAATTTTAATTTTTCACCTCTATCCATAAGATAAGTTTATTAATAAATATCAAAATGTAAATAAATCGTTAAAACGCAACTAAATTACCGTTTTTCCACGCTTCGTAATTGGGACCTAATTCGTAAGTGATTGTTCTACCATCCCTAACTTTTTTAATAATACCCGCATGTACTGCCGCTCTAAAAAATGTTGAGTGTTGTCCTGATGATCTACCTCTAGAATTTATATATTTTAAAAATCCTTCTTTAGTTTTCTTAGGTTTATCTTGAATGTAATTTATTAGTGACTGTATCATACCATCCTTTTTCTCAAAAGTTAGTCCCGCAGTTTTAGGGAATAGTATTAGTCCTTGTCTTTCTGCAAAATTTCTAATTTTATTTATAACATCTCTATCAAAAACAATACCTCCACCTCTTATTTTTTTATATAAAAGTGATGCTAATTGTATTGCTTTTTTAGGTGAGTTATGTTCAAAAAAATACTCTAATGCTGAATCTACAGTATTTAATATTCTTTCTACAGTTTCATCTCTTGCAACTGTATCATCAAATAGATAAAGTATTTGCTTCAGTTCTATTGCCATCTGTGGGGATGGGATATTGGATTCAAATACTTCATCACTAAGTTTTTCTGCAATCGCATTCATATACCTTCTATAAGGTCTAGGATTAAAACCTAAGTAACCCGAATTTCGTACTCTATCTAACATTTTATAACCTAATAAGTGATATAACATCTCATCTTCTATAATTTCATCTACAGTAAACCCATATACATTTACTATTAAATCCCAAACATGTTCAAAATCATGACCTTCAATTTCTTTATAGACTTTATTCATAAAGTTAGTGCGGTTAGTATCTTCCGATACAAACTTACGATATTGTTCCTCTGTTAATTTAATTTTCATAGTATTACGCACTCATTTCTAAATAATTATATAAACTTTCTTCAAACCACTCTTTCGCCTTTGTAGTATCAGGATAGTAGTAATCTAAATTAGGTAAGGATAATTTTTCATATTCCTCATCTAACATCCTTGCAACCGCATCTAAAAAGTATGATTCTTGTTCCTCAACAAAAGCGGTTTCAACATCAATATAATGTTCAATTACCCTATCTATTAATTCAGTAGGAATTGGTACTTTTAAATCATACCTATTAGTATTTTCACTCTTAGTATTTTGTACCCAATCTGGTTTACCACCAAATAACTCAGTAATTTCTTCTATTCCTCGATTTCTTACATCCGATTCTACCACATCATTCATTGTTCTTTCATATGCACTTCTAATATCTCTCACTAATTCATATAATTCTCTATGATCTAATAAAAAATCTAAAACAACTTCCCCATCTACTTCATTATTTTTTATCTGTGTTCTTAATGTATTTATAAAAGTTGGGTTAATATCTAAGAAATCCCCATCATCACCTAAAACCTCTTCAGGGATACCCAATTCATATAACTCTTCTAATCCTGCACCACCCATCATAATTTTGTCTGTATATGCAGGTATAGATTCTATTACACTATCCATTGCCTTTCCTGTCATATCTGAGACTATCTCATCCATTGGGGTATCGTAATAAGAAAAGAAATCACTATGATCTTCACTAAATGCCTCTTCCGCCAAATCCCTATCCTTAAATAATTCTGCGAACTCATCCCATCCATCAACAGATAATACCATATTAGGGTATAATCCTTCGGTGTCGTTAAATGACATAGTATCATAATAATTAAGTTTTATTGGATTGCCATCCTCATCAGTTTTTCCTGTCTTAAAACTTTTATTAAAAAAATCTAACTTTTTTAATATACTATATATGTTTGTACTTTTTGCTCCATACCAACCACTTACCTCATCTACCTGAAACTCACTAAATAAGTTACCACCATCTTCCTCATTCCATTTAGAATTAGGGTCTAATGTCCATTTTATGAAAAAATATAAAATAACTTCATAGTCTAATGACACCATTTCTACAAAAACATTTAATACCTGTCCAAGATTATCATATCTAAAACCGGTTCTATGTGGGTTACTATCATTATCTCTCCACATAGGAAAAAACTCCCTATTAAACAGACGAAACATCATGTTTTCTATTTTAGGATTATCCTCAGTACTTTCGTTAATTATATGTTGGAAGTTTAAATTCATAGTTTTTTAATTCTTACTTTTAAATCTCCATCCCCTTTTATTACTCTATGATATACCTCTTTAGGTATAAATGTTCTTTCAGTTAAAGGTTTAGGTATTTCGTTGTCTAATTGAATCATCCAGTTAGTGTCACCTATAGATTCTACAATTCTATCTTCTTTGTCTCTATGCCACACTAATTCACCACTATCAGTTTCATTAGAGAATGTTCTAATGTGATATCCATTTTCTAACTTTTCTTTAAATGGTAAACTCATTACTCTTCTTTTTTATTCATGAAGAAATCGAATACACTATCAATATTTGTTTTAGATTCACTTATCTTATCATCTGCCCAGTCGTGCCCATCTGCCAATGTTGAATCTACCCAATGAGGATTTAAATTTTCCAACATCATATCAATCTGTCTTCTCATTTGTTTAAGATTACTAAAAAACATATAATTTTCAGTTTTCCTATCTTCTTTGATAGTTTCCTTAACTATCCTCAATAAATCTTTTTCTGTTAATTTTATCTTTTTCATATCTTTTTTTTTACCACCATGTTCCACCACCAGATAAACCTAATTTCTTGGCGTATCTTGGTAACCTACAAGACCAATATCCTGCCTTACATTTATCGTTATGTCTACCTTTAGAACAACCGTGTCTAGCGTTGTAAGATTTCTTAGCATCTTTATTACTTAACTTAGCCTTTAATCCACCAGAACCAAATCTAATTTGTTTTACTCCAGATGGGTTGGATTTGGTTTTATTAACACATCCACTTACATATACTCTATATGCTTTACCACCAGAAGAACTTCTTTGTGGAGAATTAGTCTTTACTGTCTTACCTCTAAATTTTGCTTCAGTTAAAATTTCATTGTCTTCCATTGGGATATCTAACCAAACTTCTTTACCCTCAAATACTGCTTTCCTACCAATATCTGTTTTAAGTAATTCTTCATCTAAATAAGATAAATTAACTTTATTACTACTATGTAATTTTCTTACTTCATTAATTAAATTAAAAAAAGATTCACTACCGTATCTATAAATGTTTTCTGATAAAGGTATTTGATTATCTAAATGATATCTTAATCCTTCACTAACAATTGTTCTGTTTTCAGTAATCATCATTCTGTTGATGTTTACTGATTCATTCTTTTTAGATTTTCTCTTAGAAGTTTTTCTTTTTCTTGGTTTGTAATTTTTTACTTTAATTGGGCTAGGGGATTGTCCTTTACCCGATTTACCATCATTCTTTTCTTTTTCTCTTTTACGTCTACATGCTGAATCTTTTGCAGATTGTGACATATTAGCCGCAACACTTTTTGCTCTACATACGGGATAACCTCCTTTATCTGAATCACTTCTCCCACATGTAGGGTGTCCACCACCTTTCTTTTTTCTACATATGTTTACCCATGGTCCTTGTGGTTGTTTACCCCCTTTTTTCTTTTTTTTTGTACCGAACCATACGGCTAAATCTTCGTCTAACCTTTCTACAACTTCTACCTCACCTATTTCGTAAGATTCATTTTTTTTTCCTCTACAGTAACTTCCACTACATTTTTTAGTACCATCTAAACCTTTTATTTTACCTTTACACACTTGAACTGCATACCCGTTAGCATAAGCAGATGGGTAAACATCAAACTTAGCCTTAGCAGCACTCTTACCTCTAGCGCATAATGTATTTTTCTTTTTCTTAGATTTACTTCTTGTAGATTTACGTTTTCTTGATTTACGTTTTTTTCTTCTTTTCTTTCTACCTTCGTCTATATGTTCTTCTTCTGAAAATAAACCGGTAGATTTACCATCAAAACGCATTTCATTTAAAACTCTTTTCAGTTGTGATTCTGTTAATTTAATTTTCATCGCAATGTTTTATTAATAAATATTACGAAAGAGCAAAAAAAATCCCACCTAAGTGGGATATATTATTTTTTTATAATTTTATAAATACTTAGATAACATACCTACGGTATCAAAATCACCCGCATCTAATGCATCATCTATAAGATCTTGTATTTCTCTAGGTGACATTTCACTATAATCAACTTCTACATCTACTTCTTCACTTGGTTCATCTTGTGGTGGTGCAACACCTGCGTCAACCATTAAGTCATCTAAACCATCCTCAAAGTTACCTTCATCACCAATAATTAAATCATCTAATTCTTCATCTTCGTCTGCTAAGTGTAGTTCTTTTAAGTGTGCAATCACTTCTTTACATTTTGCACTATTAGACAATATCTCTTTCATAAAGGTATGAAATTGTTGTGCCGGTAACTTAGTAAGTTCATGAAAGAACCATTGTTTTAATTTGTAATCATCATCATCTATACAAGCTACAAATTTTTCCCACATACCTGGACCTAATCTCATTCCCCATATTTCATTCTCTATTGTGTCCGCTCTATCAATAACATGTTTCTGTTCTTCAAAATCTAAATGACCTTCCCCCCAATTGGATGCGGCTAATTCCATAGCACCTTTAATAAGTTCATGTACTAATAATGGGAATATCCAAGCTTTAGCTTCTACCACTGGTTCTTCTTCTTCATCCTCTTGTTCATTACCTTCTTCATCTTTAGGTTTTTCCCATTTAATTTTTTCTGTTCCACCTATTTGTCCACCCATTGCTTGATCAGGTATTACCCAATATTGGAAATCAGCTAAAGACATTAGTTTACCATATAAACTCATTAATCTAGGATCAATACTGTCTAACTCATCTGCAACCATATGGAAGATATAGTGTCCTTTTTTGGCTGCTCCCTGCATTAATGCATTAATTACATTTCTTTTATCTACCTCAATTTCTAATTCCTCCATTCGTTCAGCACTCTTAGACTGAAACTCTTCCTGTTCTTCTTCTTCCCCACCTTCATCTTGATCTAAATCTAATGGTGAACCCGGAGGTAATAATTCCGCATCTAACATATCATCTGGAATATCAAATTCCTCACTTACAATTTCTACTGCTAATCTTTCTAATGCATCTTTGTGTTGTGACTCTATTTGTGCAACTTGTTGCATAATCATCATCATCTGCATCATCATTTGAGGATCGATTTGTTGAATACCGTGATACCTTTTGACTTTATTAATAATATCTTTAAAACGAGAACTTGCTAATTTTTCTGAAAAGTTTTGATTAGTACCTGTCGCAGGTAAACCCTTATTTCTACCAAAGGTATGTTCACCACTTCTTAATTTATCTTCTAAATTAGGATTCATTCTTTCTGGGTGATTAGGGTCATATTCTATACCTTCATTAAGTTTTTCAATTCTTTTTAACTCACCTTTTAACATTTGGTGTTCTTTAATTACTTTTTTAGTAATTTTATCTAAGTCTATTTTAATTTTTACCTTTTTCATTTATTTTGTTTTAACCTATACTATATAATGAAGTCCACATAACCCAAGCATCTTTCGCCATTCTCTCAAACACTTTTTGTACATTTCTAGTTTCATGATTTCCATCAGTATTATCAATCCTTTTTAATGCTCCCCTTATTAATATGTCTCTTACTTCTCTTTTATTATCTAATAAATATTTTATAATCTCTATTTGTTCTTCTAATGAATCTAATTCTGATTCATATATACCCCTATCTTCACCTTCATTTTCTATATCGTACTCTAAATCTTCTTTTTGTTGTTCTAAAGAATCTAAATCTTTTCTCATACCATATAACCATCTATGTAAATCATCTTTAGCCCAATTTAAGATAGGATGTGCACCAAACATATTAGTTAATCCACTATCTTTAATTTTCTCTAAATACTTAATTAACATTTTAACTTCTGGACCACTTAATTCATTGGTAAATCTAGGAAAATCATATTGATCTCTTCGTGCTTCACCTAGTAAATCAGATTTTTTGTATTTTTTATACCCACCATCTTTTTTGAATTTAATGTATTCTATTAAATCCTTTTTCTTCATTTTTGGTTTGGTATATTTATCTACTGTTTTCATCTGAATAAAGTATAAAAATTATTTTCTTAGGTTCTCTCTAACGATATCCTCAATACTAACTTCGTATTGTGGGTTATCAGGTAAGTTAGGTGATATATAATCAAACATTTGTTGTCCATATATATCATATAATCTTTTAACTATCTTCTCTGGATTTTTTCTCATATATCTTAATACTGATGGTGGGATTTCTTCACCATATTGTCCGAATACCCCCTCAATATCTCTTTCTCTAGGAGATTGTCTATAATTTTTTCTACTATATGTATCTTTCATTTCAAACTCTTCAGTCATCTCTTCAGATTCATTTGCAGTAAAAGTACGTATAGTACCTTCGTTATCTTTAACACCAAACTGTTCCCCTTTTTCCATTTGTTCTAGATCAGGATTAGAACCTTTTTCATATACAGTCATTTGTTCTTCTTCATCTAAAATATTTTCCATCAATTTTCTTCTAACTGCCCTTTTAATTTCTGATTCGTAAATTCTTACTTTTTTCATTTTATCCATTTATTAATTCATTGTTATAAGATAGTACCATATCTTTTTCATATAATTTAGATTCTACTGAGTCTATTTCTTCACCAAACTCAAAGAATAATCTTTTTTCAGGATATTCATCATATCCCTCTAAGTTTTCCCAAGCCATTGCTATAATACCATCTACGGCATCCCACATAGCAAATGAATCAGATTCTTGTATAACATCTAATTTTAATTCACTCGTTAATGAACCTGTTTTTTTTATAAATTTTTCTTCTGGTGATTCAGGATTTCCCGATGCGGGATACGCATCCCATCCCTCACCGTCTATATCGGTTATAATATCAGAAAAGAGAAATTCATATATGAAGTTCCCTTTCCAATTTTGTCCAACCTTATTTATATAAACTAAGTTCATTTTATCTATACATACCTTTTCTACCTAAATGAAATTTTCTTCTATCTGTTGCCTTTGGTTTTGGGTTAACTTCTGGTCTAGGTATTTTTTTCCATCTTGGTTTCTTTTTACCCGGTCTAGTTGATGGTGGCGCAATTCCTGGTTCTTTAGTTGGTGCTGGTGAATTACCCATTAATGAATCAAAATCTATTTCTATAAATTCCTCATCATCAAAAGTTGGGTGATCTAAGTCACCATCCATATTACTATCCATATCTAATCTATTTGGTATTTGATCACCATCTCTATCTAAATCTCCAGACGCTTGTAAGTAATTTTGTCCTGTAGCAATTGCATCTACTACAGACATATTTTCTTCGTGTACTACACCTACATCGTCACCCGCTAATTCTGAAGTTTGATTTGTAATATCTAGATCTTCATCGACATGACAATCACCTTCATGCATTTCACCACATACTTCACAAACTAATTCATTCTCTTTAAGAATTTTGTTTAAAGACTCATTAATGTTTTTTTTTAAAAAATTTTCCATTAATTGTTTTTTAGAAAATTTTCTAGATTCTTTTACTTTATATGTTTTACCATCTACTTCGAATTCATCTTTACCTTCTTTTTTAGCTTTAGCTAATTCACCACTAAATTTATTTCCTTCTTCTAGTTCATCATCAGATTCATCTAATTTAAGAGTTACATCACCACAATCACACTTACCATCTTTTTTTAACATTTCCATTTGTTTTTTAGAAATATTAATTGTCTCTTTTTCTTCTTTAATTTCTTCAGATTCTGCTAATTCTTCTTCACCACCTTCTTCGTCAGCAAATGGATCTTCACCACCTTCTTCGTCAGCAAATGGATCTTCACCACCTACTTCATCACCACCTTCTAATTCACCATCTTCTTCATCTTCACCCTCAATTTTAGCAATAATGTCTTCAACATCTTCATCAGGAATTTCCTCCCAATCAATTGCAGATACTATAGAATTAATAACGTATTTATCTAATTCCGCATCTGGTTCATCTTTATCTCTTAACATCTGACCGATTTTACCAGTTAGTTTTTGAATTTTTTTAGTATATCCGTCTCCATCTTCTTCACCTTCTTCTTCTACATCCATCGATATTTCTTCCTCTCCACCTTCTTCATCAGCAAATGGATCTTCACCACCTTCTTCGTCAGCAAATGGATCTTCACCACCTACTTCATCTTCTACTGGTGCCGGCTCTGACTTGGGGGCATCTACTTTAATTACCGTTTTTTGATCTTCAATAACTTCAGGTTCTTCTTTAACTACAACTCCACTAGCATTTGCTTCTTTTACTTCTACCGCATCAGACTCAAACAAATTAGTATTAGATTTAATACCAAAAGATTCATTCAGCATATCAAATTTTAAATTCAATTGTTTTAATGCTTCAGCATAAGAACCATATTTCTCAATATTTTTGTTTTGTAAACCACCGATATAATTAAAATCTTCTGCAACTAATGTACCAGAAGTTTTTTCAGTAGTTTTAATAAAATAACTATGATTTTCTCTTATTATCCCATAGATTACTCCATTCGCACCTTTTTTCACATTTTCTATTTCTGAAAGTGAAGTGCTCTCATTTAGGGTACTCATTTTACCCATTAGATCTTTAATTCTATCTAATTTGTCTTGACCTTTTATTTTTTTTGGATTTACAAAATTTTTCATTTTATTTTTTTTTTAATTTTTTTTTAGCTTTGTATTGGATTACCGTTTTTAATATTCACATATTCCCCTATACCTACTTTTGTTTGTGGTGCAATTGGATTTCCTAATAGAAGAAAATTGTTACCTGATAATGTAGTAGTATCACCATTTACTATAACTTCTAAAGTTTCACCAACTACTCCTGTTATCCCTGCGTTTCCATTTATTTCAAATGGACCAGTACCATTAAAATAGATTGCACTATATACAAAATTATCAAAGTCTGCAGTAGTTGCATTATGTATCACTGATATCTCACCTGTTAAATATGTTCCCATAATTATGTTTTTATTTAATAAATATTACAAATTCAATAAAAAAACTCGAAATAGTATATATTTAGTTTCTTATAAATTGTATTGATTCATCCAATGTTAATGATTTATCATATGCCAAAGTTTCTAACTCACTTAACTTATCTAAAAATTCCATTCTTCTTAATACCTTAAATGTAATATTTTCGTAAGAGTATTCTCCTTCTCTATCTAATCCCGTTTGTCTCATTTTTTTAATTTTTTCTTTAAGGGTTTTTATTGATCTAATTAATTTATCATAGTCACCGCCTTTATAAAGTTCAAAAAAATGTTTTATTGTATCAATTAAACTGTTAGCTTTTTCTTTTACTTTCTTATTATCTATTTGGAAATTTTCTCTTTCAGGTTTTACATTCCATTTGTCCCATAATACTGAATATACTCCACTAGCGACATGTGGTTCATCTTGATCTTGTACATATAATTCTACATCATATCCTTTTACTGTGATATTATGTTTTTCATTCCATAAATTTTTCTTTGAGTTAAAATATGAACGAACTAATTCTTCGTTTTCATCTACGTCACCAAAATCTAAAAGTATATGTAAATCTACGTCAGAAAAACGAGACCAATTAAAGTTCGCTAAACTACCAGTTAAAATTATATCACTTATTTCTACATAACCAATATCCAAAGTTTCAAAAAAGTCATCTGCAATCATTAACAGTCTCTTTCTTATTTCTTTATACATTTGTTGTTCTCTATCGAATATTTTTGGGTTTAATGTTTCTTTGATTCTGAAAGAGGATAAATCAATGTTTTCCTTTTCAATAATATCATTAACTTCTTGTTCTTCTAAATTATTTATTTTCATTGGTATCTTTTTTTATATAAATACTTGTATTTTATATAAATTCTAAATACCAAGAGTGCCTACCTTATTAATAATTCTATATTCTAATTTTTCTATTATTAAATGAAGTTTTCTAATTTCTTCGTACATTTCGTGTTTAATTAAAATATCACTTAATGATTCTTCTAAATTATATAATTCACCTAGAATTTTTTGTTCTTCTGCGACTATCATTGGTTTTTAAGGTTTTCTATCTGTTCTAATATTGGTGTAGTATCTACAATACCTTCAATCTTTTCTGTCTTATAGTTTTTAATTTTACTATTTAATATTTTACCTTGACTGTTTGCAGACTCAAACTCATTATAATCTGTTCTTTTTACGTCATGATAAAGATATTGTCTACCACCTTTAAATATAATCGCCAACTTTTGACTTATTGTATTATAACGAGATGCTAGTATATTACTAGATTCGTATAAATTTTCTATTGATTCTTTATCGATGTGTTTATTTAATAACATATTTTAATTTTTATATAATTTATAACTATCTATTTCTTTTAATTCATAAATTTTTCCCACTACTGAATGTTCATCGTCTATATTATTCCCTTGAAAATCTTCCGTTATAATAACATAATCTCCAGTTATTACCATAGCACAATCTTCGTGTGTAACTCTAATATTAGAGGAAATATCACTAGATGGTATTTTACTTTTTATTAGTAAAACTATTTTTTTAAATTTTGGTGCAGTGTTTAACATATTTCAAATATAATAAATTAATTTTTAATTTTCAAATAATACTTCAATTTCTTTTCCTTCAGGGTACATTTGTTTTAATAAAAATGTTCTATGATTACCATCTTTTGCATAATACAAATAGTTAGATCCATTTAAATTTCTTCCCACCCTTATTGGGTATGTGGTGTTACTATCGTAACCATACTTTACTAAAGAATCATAAATTGCAGTCCAATTATAAGATTCCTCCCAACCCCACTCATCATTAGTTGGGTTTTTAGTCATTAAAAATTTAATAAAACTTAAAATAATAAAAAAACTATAAAAAATAAAAAAAATTCTTTTTAGTATTTTATTTTTAATTTTAAAAATATTATAATTAAAAGCGTCTTGAAAGTCTTCAATATACTTATTTTTAGTTTTAAGGTAAAAAAAGTTAAATGTTTTTTTGGGTGATATAGTCACAAGAAAAACACCAAAAAATATAAACAATAATAAATATTTCTTTAAGTTTTTATCTTTTTTCCCATAAACCTTATTAATCTCATTAAATATTTTTAATTTTTCTGTATTATTTATTATAAAATTAGGAATCAACGGTGTGTTATATACATGTTGTTTAATATTTAAAACAGACAATTTTCCATTAATTATTTTAACATTTGGATCACCGTCTAAAGAGGATTCAATATCCAATACGTTTATTACTTTTTTCATATTATAAATATAAAAAAAACCCACAACAAGTAAAGTTATGGGTTTATTTTTTTTAGTTATTAAATAGTTTAAGCGATATCTACAGTTCTACTTCCACTTTTCTTTTTGGTTGGTGTTACTTTAGGTAAAAACAAAATAGTAATACCATTTTCAACTTTTGCGTGTACTTCATCTAATACAACATTTTCTGGTAGATTAAATGATCTAAAAAATTTAGAGGTATGATATTCTTTAGAAATATATTCACCTTTGTCTTTTTTATTTTCAGTTTTTCTCTCACCTTTAACTTCTAAAATATTTTCTTCTATTTTAATAGTTAAATCCTTTTTGGTAAATCCTGGTGTTGATAATTCATATCTATATGACCATTCATCCTCATATACGTTAGTAGATGGTGTGTTATCACTATAATCTCTTGTTTTAAGATTATTAGTTCTGATTCTTGGTATACTTATTTCATAACTTCTACCGAAAAAATCATCATTCATAAATTCTTTTATAAAATCGTTTAAATTTCTATTATACATTTTTTTTATTTTAAATTATTATTATTATAAACCTATATAATCAAAATAAATGCCAATAGAATTTTTGTGACATTTTGTCATTAAGGGTTGTTTATGTGTTTACCTTTTATTTTATAATAGTTTACATCAATACCCTTTTCCTCTAATAAATTTTTAGGGATAAAAGTTTCACCAGTTTCTAAATAGTGATTCATTCTTTTTCTTCCGAAATTAATATTAAATTCTACTAAGTCTATACCAATAAAGTTTCTATTGTTTTTTAATGAGGATACACCTGTTGTTGATGATCCAGCGAATGGATCTAAAACCACATCGTTTTCATTACTACCTATTTTAACAAACCATTCCGCCAATTCAACACTAAATGGTGCAGGGTGAAGTATTCCTGAATTTGTTTCTGATGCTGCAATTACAACATTGTGTGGTAAAGAACCTTTTTTATTTAACTCTCTCATTTGTGAATCATATACACCATCTCTAGAATTAATAGTAGTAACTGGTTTTTTAAATCTTTTTTTAGTAACTTCTGAATGTTCTGTTCTACAGTTATCTGCAACAAATTTAGGTTTATTAGAATTAGAAAAGTGAAACACATATTCATATCTATCTATTGCCCTATATTTGCAATTGGTTGGTATAGCGTTTTTCTTAAACCATATATACGGTTTAGCAACCATATACCATCCCTGTCTTCTCATTTTATATTTTAATTCATCAATCACAGGATGTACTACTCCATTATCTATTTTATCATTAATATTTAAGAAAAAACTACCATTGGGTTTTAATACTTTTAAAAATAATTCTGTAAATTCCAAAAACCAGTCAGCGTAATCATCAACATGTATTGATCCTATTTCACCATCGTCATTACCACTATAGTTTTTTCTCATAGAAAAATAGGGTGGCGATGTAAATATCATATCTACTTTTTTGTTTTCTTCGATCATAGAAGAAATTATTTTTTTTGTGTCTCCTAGGTGTAATTTATATTGACTTTTCATAATTTATTTTATATCTTTAATACAAATATACAGATATTTATATAAAAAAACAAATCAAGTATGAAAAAAGTACAACCAAAAGTAAAAAAAATCATAAATAAATCTATTGAGGAAGCTAAACTATATGGTGATATGGAAATAAATATTGAACACATAGTTATTGCACTAATTAATGATTATGATAACGAAGCAATTAAGTATCTAATAGAGTTAGGTGTAGATATAAATAAATTTCATAGTAAAGTTGAGAAAATAGTATATTCCCCAACTGAAGATGATAGTGTTATAAATGTTTCGTTATTACCTATGTCTGAGTACACTAAAAAAATTATTGCAGAAGCGGAAATAGAATGTGATAAATTAAAAGAGCTATATCTTAATACTGCACATATAATGTTATCTATACTTAAAGAAAAAAATAAAATAAGTAAAATATTGGAGAAAATGGGAGCAAATTATAAAGAATATAATAAAACAGTTAAAAAACATCTTATCGATAATTCTTTTGATTCTATGGATGAAGAAGAAAATATGTTTAGTAATAGACCACCAAAAAAGAAAAACAAAAATTCTAATACACCTATATTAGATAACTTTTCTGTGGATGTAACTAAAAAAGCGTCAGAAGGTAAAATTGATCCTGTAATTGGTAGGGATGATGTAATTCAGAGAGTTGCACAAATATTGTCTAGAAAGAAAAAAAATAATCCTGTTTTAATTGGTGATCCAGGAGTTGGTAAAACTACAGTTATTGAGGGGTTAGCATTAAAAATAAATGAGGGTGATGCACCAAGAACATTATTAGATAAAAGATTAATTTCTTTAGATTTAACTTCATTAGTTGCTGGTACTAAATATAGAGGTCAGTTTGAAGAACGAATAAAAGGTTTGGTAGATGAATTAGTGGATACAGATAATATTATTTTATTTATCGATGAATTACATACTTTAGTGGGTGCAGGTAATGCATCCGGTTCAATGGATGCTGCAAATGTTTTAAAACCTGCTTTATCCAGAGGAGATATACAGATAATAGGTGCAACTACACTAGATGAGTTTAGAGAACATATTGAAAAAGATGGTGCATTAACAAGAAGATTTCAACAGGTAGTAATTGAACCTCCTTCAATAAATGAAACCATAGAAATTTTAGAGAAAATAAAATCTTCATATGAAAAGTACCATAAAGTTACTTATTTAGAAGATACTATAATTCAATGTGTTAAACTGGCGGATCGTTATGTTACAGATAGAGAATTTCCTGATAAAGCGATTGATATTATGGATGAGGTTGGTGCTAGATCTCAAGTTAATGCAAAACCACCTAAAATTATTAGTGATTTAGAGCAAGAGATCATATCCATTAAAGAGGAAAAAAATAGAGTAGTGAGAAGTCAAAAATATGAAGAGGCAGCAAAACTACGTGATAAGGAAAGACAGGTTATAGATAAACTAGACGCTAAAAAAGAAGAGTGGAAAAATAGTTTAGATAAAAAGAGAACTGTAATTAATCCGGAAGATGTAAGTGAAGTAGTTGCTACTATGACTGGTATACCACTAAAAAGACTTACCAATGATGAAGGTAAGAGATTGTTAGGGATGGAAAAAGAAATGAAAGGTAGTGTTATAGGACAAAATGATGCGGTAGTTAAAATTGCTAAATCATTAAGAAGAAATAGAGTGGGTATCAGAAACCCTAAAAAACCTATTGGTACATTTATGTTCTTAGGACCTACAGGTACAGGTAAAACACACTTAGCCAAAAAACTTGCACAATATATGTTTGGTGATGAGGATTCACTAATAAGAATTGATATGTCAGAATATCAAGAGAAACACGCATTATCTAGAATGGTAGGTGCACCTCCGGGATATGTAGGTCATGAAGAAGGTGGACAACTTACAGAAAAAGTAAGAAGAAAACCATATTCAATAATTCTATTTGATGAGATTGAGAAAGCACATAAAGATATCTACAATGTTTTATTACAATTGTTGGATGATGGACAATTAACAGATAGTTTAGGTAGAAAAGTTAACTTTAAAAACTGTATGGTTATTATGACATCAAATGTAGGAATTAAAAAACTACAAGAGTTCGGTAGCGGTGTTGGTTTCAGTACAAAAAGTTTAGAGAAAAATAAAGATCAAGAGAAGTCTAATTTTCTAAATAAAGAATTAAAGAAACATTTCCCACCAGAATTTTTAAATAGACTAGATGATGTGGTAATATTTAATTCACTTAAATCAGATGAAATTAAAAAGATTGTAGATTTAGAAGTTGTTAGTATAACACAACGTATTAAAGAATTAGGTTTTGGTTTGAAAATATTAAAATCCGCCAAAGACTTCCTAAGTGATATAGGTTATGATGAAGAATACGGTGCTAGACCACTTAATAGGGCAATACAAAAATACATTGAAGACCCAATATCTGAAGAAATATTAAAAGATAATATTAAAGAAGGACAAACTATTATGGTGTCATATAGTAAGGTAAAAGAAAAGATAGACGTTAAGGTTATATAATCTTTTTATCTTTTTATTTGGTAGATTAAAATATTTTTCTTATATTTGTATAAATCAAACAATATGAAAAAGTTAATCACATTATTATTAGTATTAGTAACCCTAAATGGGTATTCACAGAAAACTTATCCAGATTCTATTATAGAACGTTTAAGGGTTAAAACTAATTACGAATATCCTGATTCAGTATTACACTATTATTATCAAATTACAAATTATAGGAGTTCTTTTAAATGCCCAACCAAAAGAGTAAGACCCAAAAAATGGTTACACGATGTAGATATTTTTATTGTGGGAGATGTTTCTGATAGTATTATGAATGATATTAATCAATACGTAAAGACAATGAATGAATTATTAGATTCTATTGAGGTGAAATTAGTTTCCGAAAGAAAAGGTTGTGACATATTGGTTTATTTCGGTTCTGGTGAAGGTTATATGGAATATAGTGGTAATAGAACTATTAAAAATTATTATCATTTATGTAACGGTTTGAATTGGGTTCCTGGTTGGAGTGGTTATATTTATCAAGCCGAAGCGTTTATTAATTTAGAAAATACTGAATCACAAAAAAGAACTAAACATGTGATGTATGAGGAGATAACCCAATGTTTTGGTCTTATAGCTGATTCATACGATTATAAAAATAGTATATTTTATGAACACTATAACGATTTATCTGAATTAAGTGAATTAGATAAAGCAATAATCAAGATACACTATAATTATTGATCCCCCACTGGTTTATCATTGTTATTTGCCAAATCTTTACAAGCCTCAAATCCTGCAAGTGGTACTATCGCGTCAAAATTATTAGGTGTACTAAATTTTAATCCAGTTCCTGAAAGATCAGTTTGTCCTACTTCTACTGTTTCTACCCCGTCTGAAGTCGATAATTTAATGTCTCCCACCCATTCGTGACAATCACTGTTATTTGCCCATGAACCGTGACTTGTCCTCACACATTTAGCACTAACAACTAAACCACCATTATATTTATATAAATTTTCCTCATTAAAAAATTCTTTGTTTACACCATCCATAGTTAATTTAAATTCGTTATAAACATAAGCACCACCCTTATTGTTTCCATCATTTGATATTTTTTGTGGTTTAAAATTTGTCGATTGTCTATAATCATTATTTAAACTAGCATATGACACACCATCGGTTCTTTCTAATTTAACCCCATTGGCGTAAATATCATAAACTGCATGATTACAAACATGTGTCTGATCAGGACTATTACTATCATAATCTACCCTAATAGTTGCAGACTCAAAACACTTTAGAATATCTGGATCACCACCTTC
>CEUK01048392.1_pt1 | contig 20109 bp, 18 predicted proteins | sample 356451 | NCBI WGS metagenome assembly CEUK01 (sample SAMEA2622843, study PRJEB7988) | marine metagenome | isolation source: saline water (ENVO:00002010), including
AATTTTTCTGGCGCATTTATTTGCGAGTTGTCCGTGAAAAATTTAATCACCTCTAAAAGGCTAAAATTTGATAGTTGTCCAATTTGACTATTCTGTGCTCGCCTCATTTTCACCTTTAAGTGCCGCTTCCAATGCATGCCATGCCAATGTGGCACACTTAATTCTTGCAGGAAATTTACGGACCCCTACTAAAGCTGCCATATCACCGTGCTCAACAAGATCAACTTCTGGTTCTTCATCTCCTGTCAAGAGAGTCTTAGTTTCCTCAATTAATGTTTCAACTTCTTTAGTTCTTTTACCACTTACCATTGTGGTCATTATTGATCCTGAGGCCCGAGAAATAGCACAACCATCCGTCTCACATGCCACTTCATCTAAAGTATCTTCAGATTTTCTAACATAAACTGTGAGTTGATCTCCGCAGAGTGGATTTGACCCCTCTGCACTGCATGTACAAGGATCCAAGGGTTTACTATTTCTAGGCCTTTTATTATGAGCCAAAATAATTTCCTGATAGAGGTCGCTTAAATCATCCATTCAGTTTTTCTCAGTTTGCGAAAATATTACTTACTTTTTTAAGAGCATCACCTAATTGGTTGATTTCATCAATAGTGTTATAAAAAGACATTGAAGCTCTCGTAGTCGCACTGACACCCAATCTTTTCATAAGAGGCTGAGCACAGTGATGACCCGCTCTTACGGCTATTGCATTTGTATCTAGTATTGTCGCAATGTCATGAGGGTGAGCAGACTCCATAGTAAATGATATAACTGGTACTTTATTTTTTGCTGTCCCTGTAATCTTCAAAGAAGGAATAGCACTCAGTGTTTCTGTGGCATGTTCTAGCAGAGATGATTCGATTTTATGAATATTATCCCAACCTAATTCTGTTATATATTCGATGGCTTTTTTTAGGCCAATTGCTCCGCTAATGTTTGGTGTTCCTGCTTCGAAACGTTCTGGAGGCGCTCTAAAGGTAGTTCCCTCAAAGCTCACAATATTGATCATGTCCCCACCACCTTGGTAAGGTGGCATTTCTTTGAGTAGTTCGTTTCGTCCGTAGAGAACTCCGATTCCATCAGGCCCAAAGAGTTTATGAGATGAGAAAACGTAAAAATCACAATCAAGATCTTGAACATCGACTGCTTGGTGTGCCACTGCCTGCGCACCATCAAGTAGAACAGGTATGTTTTTAGACTTGAGCGTAGCTATCATTTCTTTGGCAGGATTTATAGTTCCTAACGCATTTGAGACGTGAACAAAAGCAGCCATTTTCGTGCGATCGTTAATCTTTGATTCAAAGTCTTCAAGGTCTATTTCACCTTCATTAGTTATCGCTATAGGAATGACTTTTGCGCCGGTGCTTTTGGCAATTATTTGCCAAGGAATAATGTTGGCGTGGTGTTCCATTTCGGTGACGAGTATCTCGTCATCTTTTTGTAAGCGGTTTTTACAAAAACTATTAGCAACAAGGTTCACTGCCTCGGTCGCACCTCTTACAAAAATTATTTCCTTAGCTGAACCAGCGTTAATAAATTTAGCAACAGTTGACCTTGCGTCATCGTAAGCAACGGTAGCATTCATGCTGAGGTGATGCACCCCGCGATGAATGTTAGCATTTTCCTCAGAAAGAAAGTTCGTCACTCGGTCAATTACAGCTTGGGGTTTCTGAGTTGTGGCGGCATTATCAAGATAAACTAAGGGCTTCCCATTTACTTCTTGATTAAGTATTGGGAAATCATCTCTTATTGTTGATGCCTCTTTCATATTTGTTATCTATTTAATCAACCTGACTCTGTATGTATTCAAACGGATTTCTTTGTTTTGCGGTTTTCTATTGTTTGTGATTATTATATTAGAGACTCTAAATTAATATCATGTCAGATTCAAAAGTTCTAATTATAGTTGGTGATGCTAGCGAGACACTAGACACTTTATATCCCTTTTATAGGTTACAAGAGGATAATTTTCAGCCTGTTGTGGCGGGCCCGGAAAAGAAAAAGTATCAAATGGTTATGCATGAAGTTAAACCAGGATGGACAATTACCAAGGAGTGGGAGGGATATACCATTGACGCTACTATTTCTTTCAAAGACATTAATCCTGAAGATTATTTGGGTATTTTCTTTAGTGGTGGAAGAGCTCCCGAGTATATCAGGGATAACCCTGACCTTATTAAAATAACACAATGGTTTTTTGATAATGATAAACCGATTGCAAGTGTCTGTCATGGTGTGGAAATTCCAGCCAGAGCTGATAGGGTACGTGGCCGGCGAATGGCAACAGTGCCAAAGTGTCAATTTGACTTAGAGGTTTGTGGTGGTGTTTTTGTTGATGAGCCTAGTGTGGTTGATGGGAATCTAGTCTCAGGTAGAACATTTCACGATAATGGTCAGTACTTGGGGCCATGGATTAAACTTTTAAAAGATGAAAGAAAAGCACGGGCTTAGATAACTTATTATGACTAATCACTCTAGACGATCTTTCTTTAAATTGCCACTACCCCTAGTTTGTGGGTTTTCCGCAATCTCCTCATTGAGAGCTGAGCTTGAGCAATTGAAAATACGCTACGTTCTCTCATCTGCAATGTACGGTGAGATGAAGCTTGACGATATTTTACCTGAAGTCTCTAAAGCTGGGTGTGAGGCGATTGATATTTGGTGTAAAGTTCATGGTAACCAAAGAGAACAGATTTCAGAAATGGGTTACGCACGTGCAAAAGATCTCTTTGATAAATATAAAGTTAAGCCCGCGGTTTTTACTAGATATCCACTCGGGCCTTTTGGTCTTCAGAACGAGATTAAAACTATCAGTCAATTTTTTGATTCAGAAATTATTGTTTGTGGTACTACTGGATCGCCAGAGCTAAAAGGTGAAGAGGCAAAAAAAGCTGTCCAAATTTTTCTGGAAAAAATGAAGCCACATCTGGCTATTGCTGAAGAACGGGGAGTAAAAATTGCTGTAGAAAACCACAGCAGTCAGTTCTTATATCACCCTGATGCTTTAAGATACTTTGCAGAATTCAACAAGAGTGCGCATCTAGGAGTGGCTTTTGCTCCTCACCATTTACACAAGTTTGCTGACGATATTCCTAATTTGATTAGAGATCTTGGAAGTCAAAATATTCCATTTATGTATTTTCAAGAGCACTCTGTAGGTATGTTTAAGAAGTCCCCCAAAAAAATTGAAATGCAACAAATGCCTGGTTTTGGAGGTGCCTTGAATTACAAGAATATTTTAACTGCTTTGAAAGAAATAAAATATAAAGGATACTGTGAAATATTTATGCATCCTGTTCCTAGAGGAATTCCAATATTACCTGAAAAGTCACAGGTAACTAATGCAATAATCAAAAGTAAAAATTATATTTATTCGTTGATGGATTAATTTTTGACAGTCTGATCGTCCTGTTTCGATTTTCTTGGAAGAACAGTCACAATCTTTCCTGAATCAGGACTCCATATTTCCATGCCCTCTGGAGTTTTAAAGGGTTCTTCATCGTTAATAACTTTTGAATTTTTGATGTTATCAACTTTCACGCTTCTGACCGTAATTTTTTCTTCACTTACTACCATCCAGTTAACCTGATTAAAGCTAGCAGATGCTCTGGTCCATTGCTTGTCATCGTCATTTTTCCTGAGAGGCGCTCCCCAGCATCCTTCTCCTATAAAGGTAATGCCATTCTCATCGTCTCTGATAAACCCTTGATCGCTGCCCTCCTCTTTGGAAGGACGCACTGGCCATGTCCTTTTGACAACGTGGCTATCACATTCAATGACAAGATTCATTCCATTATCATAAAATGCTTTTGCCCAGGCATCATATTGTGAATTCTGTTCTGCCTTTCCTTTGTGGTGTGGTCTGAAAGGATGATGGTAGTGTGCGATTTTCCATTTGTAACCTTTATTAATATTAAGATCATTTTTTAGCCATTTCCCTTGGTCTCCAGCCCTCACAATACAACTGTTAAGCGTGTACACTCTTAGGAAATTATCACCAATACCAAATGCGTAGTAATCTCCAGGGTGGGGGGTATCAAATAATTGATGGATGTCGGATGCACCCTCGTGGTTTCCACGAGCTGCGACGATTGGTATCATTCGGCCATCCTTTCCAGTCGTAAGTTGCCAGTCATCAAGCCAGTTAGACCAGTTTTTATTTGTTGGTGTGGATATCATATCTCCACCGAAGCATACGAATAGGGGCCTTATTTTTGCTACTGCTCTGTTGGCATTTTGTCTGGCTGCTTGATTGTTTCTACTGTCACCTCCCGCCAAAAAAGAAAAATTTTCATTACCTTTGCTAGCAGTCTTGAAGGTGAATTGTCTACTCTCAGAATTGTCATCTCTAATTACAAATGCGTATTCCGTATTAGGTTTAAGTCCGGTTAGTCTGGCAAACCTACTTTTGAGATCGAGGAATAATGTTTTCCTATGAACTTCTTGTTGTAATGGATAGTCTTCTCCATCTTTAAGTTGGGATACTTCTCCATAGTGAACTTTAGCTCCTAAGCCATCAATTTTACACCAGGCTATTGTAATGGAAGAGTGTGGGTTTGAATTCCAGATAAGTCGGTATTTATCTGTTTTTGCTAATGCTTTAAAGCTAAAGATAAGAACAAAAATAATGAGGTAGAGGGATTTCATGTATGATTTTTTTTCGAGGGTAATTCACCATGCTCGCTTTTTGTCTTAAGTGCAAGCAATAGACACACAGGAATCATAAAATGAGGCGCTCTATAAAGCATTTCAGGAATCCAAATGTTCAAACTTTCAACAATTTCGTAACTATCAAATCGAGACCATGGGCGAGCCATTGCGGTCAATGAGCCCCAAATTAACATGTATAAAAGTCCAATATTTCTTGGAGTCCCTTTAGAAAAAATGAGAGCTGCTGATATAAAATCAAGGATTCCTGCAATTACAAGAATTGAATTGGCGAGGGATTCTTGATTAATGCCCAACGAAAGCATTACCATTTCCGTAAAATGACCAGGTCGAGCATGGTCAAAAATTATCATTTCATGTCTGAAATTAATTGCAAATAAACCATGAAATATAAATGCGAAAGCAATACTAACCTTGGCAATAATTAACGACATACCCTTTATGCTTTTGTCTCTAGCAATGAAAAATATGATCAGAGGCATGCAAAATTGGGAAGCATGTTCTAGAAGGTTTCCTATTCCAACTCTGCTGTCGAGATATTTCAATACTGCCAGAAATAAAAGGTTAATTGAAATGATAATGTATATGTAATTAAACCATTTTTTTTGTGATTTGATTAGGATAGTGACTGCGAAAAAAATAAATAAAATTCCCTGGGCCTTGATGAGGTTACTGATAGCATCGCCCACTTCCAAAGAAGTAACCCAACTGTTCCAATCCTCTCCGGTGATTGACGTGATCAATCCTGACATTAACTCTTCATCCCACAAAAGTGCCGTCAAAGGCATTTTTCCATTGAGGCATACCCAACCATGACCGATCAACATTATAGCACAGGAAATTCTGAATACGATTTCGATAGTATTAATTGTAGGGGTGATCTTACTTAAAATTTTTTGCACGGTATTGATTTTTGACCTGTCTCGTAAATGGATGTAATAATTGATTGTGTCAAATGCTAGACACCTGCTTTTTTTCGATAGTGATTGTCCATTTTGTCAATTACAGATAAGGCTTTTATCTAAATTAGATTGGTTTAATAAAGTAGAATTCACTCCATTGAAGGAATTCAGTGAAAGTCTTTCAGGTGTTCATATCGAGGAAAATGAACTAAATCAAGCAATTCACTGCGTTACCCCTGAAAAAACTATTTTTAAAGGGCCTCAAGCTATCAGGTTTTTGGGAATGAGAATGCCGTTATTAATACCAATGTCTTTGTTGATGTGGCTACCAGGCATGATGTTTTTTGCAGAAAAAATCTACAACGCTATCAGTAAAAATCGGTATTTCTTAAGTAAGTTTATTGGATGCAAAGATTCTTGTGTCGTGGATGATTCGAAAAATAAAAATATAAAAAGATAAAGGTCTCATTGACGTTAGATCGTAAAATATCCATGCTTTAGTTACCAATGAGATTTAGATCTATTATAATTCTTACGTATTTCTTTTTTGTTAATCCTTTATGTGCATATGAAGTCATTGATGAAAATGCTATTAAGAAAACATCTAATGTTCTTAAAGAATCTTTGACGATTGCTGGGGATAACTCTAAGGAGTTGCTCAAAGCTATTTCAGAGCTGCATGGAGAAAGGGCAGAGAGTTTAGTTTTTTTAATCAAGCATATGCCTGAAAGAGACCTTAAGAATCTTAGTTCAGAGTATCTAATTGAAAATGTAAATTATGCTTTTAAGGCTCGTGAAGAATCAGAATGGGCGAAATCAGTCCCAAAAGACATTTTTTTAAATGACGTGCTTCCCTATGCGAGTATCAATGAAAGAAGGGATCGATGGAGAAAAGATTTTCATACTCGGTTTTCTCCTCTTGTGAAGAAATGTAAAAGTTTAGAGGAAGCAGCGCAGGTTCTTAACAAGGAAATGTGGAAAATGATAAATGTTAAGTATCATGCTCGTAAACGTCCTAAACCTGATCAAAGTCCTTACGAGTCTATTGATGCAGGTTTTGCGTCATGTACTGGATTGTCAGTTTTACTAATTGATGCATGTCGATCGGTTGGGGTTCCTGCACGTTTTGTGGGAACACCGATGTGGTCCAATAAACGCGGTAATCATAGTTGGGTGGAAGTTTGGGATGGTAAAAACTGGAAGTTTACTGGTGCTTGTGAGTATAGTGCTGCTGGTTTGGGGCATGCTTGGTTTAAAGGGGATGCATCTAAAGCAATAAAGGATGATCCTCGGCATGCTATATACGCTTCTAGCTGGAAAAAAACTGACACAAATTTCCCCCTCATTTGGGATTTGGGAATTGATTATGTTTCTGCCGAAAACGTTACTGATAATTATACAGTCAAGACTAGTAGGAGAGTATTCATTCAGCTATTTAATAAAAAAGGAGGTGATCGTGTTGCTGCTCGCGTGGAGGTGTGGAAAAATGGATTGAAGGTAGGGGGTGGAGAAACTCGGGATGAAAATAATGATACTAACGACATGTTAGCTTTATCCCTCAAAAAAGGAGATGATTATAAACTAAGGATTATATCTGAAAAATCTGGCTTATTACTTCGACCTTTTGTGGTGAGTGGAAAAGATGATGAACAAATATTCTTTTATATTAAAGAGTGAAGCGGATTCTTGAAATATGTTGCACTTCATTGGAAGACGCTAAAATTGCATCTGATAACGGAGCGGATAGAATTGAGTTATGCGAGGATCTTGAAGTTGGCGGAGTTACACCAAATTTAAAATTGTTAGAATCTGTTCTAAACAATATAGCTTTGCCTGTTTTTGTTTTAGTTCGTCCCAGAGGTGGACATTTTTTTTATAATTATGATGAATTAGATATAATGCTTGCTTCCATAAATGATGTAAAAAATATGGGAGCCAAAGGAATTGTTTCTGGAGCCTTAAATTCAGATAAAACTATCGATTCTGAAGCTACTTTAAAATTAATTAATTTTTCTGAAAAACTTCCCTTTACCTTTCACCGAGCCTTTGATGAATGCGTGGAAGTGGAGAGCTCAATGAAGTTGTTACGATCTTTAGGAGTTAACCGTATTTTAAGTTCTGCAGGATTAACCAAAGCGAGTGATGATCCCGAAAAGATTTCAAAAATCGTGAAATTATCACAATCAAAACCACGTATAATTTGTTGTGGAGGAATCCGTTCTTCAAACATTAAGTATCTTTTAAATATTCCTGACTTAGTTGAGTTTCATTCTGCTGCTTCATCGAACCTTAAGGGTGTAGATCCAAAGGAAGTACATTCAATTCGTAGTCAGATAGATAATGAGATAGAATTATGAAGATTATTTTTTTAAAAATAGAAAATAAGATAAAATAAAATATATGAATCGGCGTCGACTTGGGAAAAGTGGTATAACAGTTTCAGAGATATGTTTAGGCACCATGACATTTGGTCTACAGTCTGATGAGAAAGAGTCATTCGCTATAATGGACAAAGCTTTTGAAGCTGGGGTGAATTTTATGGATACCGCGGAAATATATCCGGTCCCTCCCTCAGTTGATCATTTTGGAATTACCGAGGAGATTGTTGGGAAATGGATTAAACATAAGCCTAGGGAATCTTTAATTATTGCGACAAAAGTGACTGGCCCTGGTCATGGATGGTTTACTCCTCCTGTTAGAAGTGGAATGACTTCACTTGATCGTCATCACATTCGTATGGCTGTTGAGGGAAGTCTCAAAAGGTTGCGGACCGATTATATTGATCTTTATCAAACTCACTGGCCTGATCACGGAATGCATCCTGAGGAAACTCTTACAGCTTTAACTGAATTAGTCGATGAAGGAAAAATAAGGACTTTTGGATGTTCAAACGAGACTAGTTGGGGGTTGATGAAAGGTCTATGGACCTCTGATAAGGGTAGTCTAAATAGATACGAAACTGTTCAGAATAATTTCTCGATTCTAAATCGTCGTTGTGAAAGCGAGTTGGCTCAGGTTTGTAGAAAAGAAAACGTTAGCCTTCTTCCTTACTCGCCCTTAGCCGGTGGAGTGCTTTGTGGCAAATATCAGTCCGGGGCTTTGCCAAAAGGTGCTAGATTTACTGATTACCTCTCCAATGGAGGTGATCGGCAAAAGAAAATGGCAGCTAGGTTTATTAATCCAAGAACTATTGAAGTGACTGGGAGACTCATGAAAATTGCTGAAGAATTAGGGATGAGCGTTACGACCCTTGCCACTATTTGGAGTAAGCAACATGATTTTGTAGCATCAACTATTATTGGAGCATCTAAAGTTTCTCAGCTTAATGACACATTGGCTGCTGCGGGTAATGATCTTGAACCTGAAATAATTGATCAAATCGATTTATTAGAGGAAAAGTATCCTAGGAGCTTTGGTGAAGACGGCTTACGCAATCTTTAGAAAAGATGTTGATGGAAATAAAATAAATCTGCTATTTTATGCGGCATCTTTTTTAGTTTTCTTTCGAACTACTGGTCCTTTTTTGCCCTCAACGACAGCCTGGTTGATGGTGATTTTCTTGATATCTTTATTGCTTGGTAGTTCATACATTATATCAAGCATGAGCTTTTCAAAAATTGATCGAAGTGCCCTTGCTCCCGTCCCTCTTTTAACCGCCAATTCGGCGAGTGCTTCCAAAGCATCCTTGGTCAAACTAAGTTCAGCGCCTTCCAGTGCGATAAGCTTTTGATACTGCTTGACCATTGCATTTTTGGGTTCAGTAAGAATTTTAACTAACTGTTCAGTACTCAATTCTTCTAAACTTGAGATAATTGGCAAACGGCCTACGAATTCAGGTATAAGACCAAATCCTAATAGGTCTTCTGGCTCTGAAAGTTTTAAGATTTCATTTTTGGTCTGCTTCTCTTCGTTTATTTCGTTCTCACTTGTTTTAAATCCCATTACACCTTTGCCGAGGCGTCTTCTTATCATGTCTTCGAGACCAACGAATGCTCCACCACAAATGAAAAGTATTTTTTCTGTATTTACCTGAATATAATCTTGCTGTGGATGTTTTCTTCCTCCCTGGGGAGGTACGTTGCAGACTGTGCCCTCAAGAATTTTTAATAGAGCTTGTTGTACTCCTTCACCAGAAACATCACGAGTAATACTGACATTTTCAGTTTTACGACCAATTTTATCAATCTCATCAATATAGATTATACCGAGTTCAGCTTTACTGACATCGTTGTCTGCTGTTTGAAGGAGTCTTAGAATAATATTCTCAACATCTTCCCCAACATAGCCAGCTTCAGTAAGCGTCGTTGCATCGGCTATGCAAAAAGGAACATTAAGGATTTTGGCAAGAGTCCTTGCAAGTAAAGTTTTTCCGGAACCGGTAGGACCTAGAAGAAGTACATTGCTTTTCTCAAGTTCTACCTTGGACAGTTTTGAGAATTGATTGTTTTTTAAGGCTTTTGATCTTGATTTATCAAGTTCCCCTCGGTCATGAAGGATTCGTTTATAATGGTTATGAACCGCAACAGAAAGAACCTTTTTTGCATGATCTTGACCGATCACATATTCGTCTAGTTGCTCACAGATCGTTACGGGATCCGGTACTTTTAGTCTGGAGTTTTGTTGTGAAACATCCTTAATTTCTCCATCAAGTCCTTCAGTGAGTTCTTTGTCCAGAATGTTTTTACAAACAACAATACAACTATCACAAATATAAACTCCAGGTCCTGCAATTAGCTTACGGACTTCAGAATGGCTCTTTCCACAAAAAGAGCACATTGTTAGATTTGAAGCCCTGGCCATGTTTATATATTGCCTGTTAATTTAGTAATTAATTATTCTTTAGATTTTCCGCTGTCTGGTAAATCTTTTTTGTTTTCAAGAACGTGATCAACGAGGCCATAAGCCGCAGCCTCTTTAGCGGTCATCCAGTGATCCCTGTCAGCATCTTTTTCAACCTGTTTTTCTGTTTTTCCCGTGTGCTTTGCTAAAATTTTGTTGAGTCTCTTTTTTAGGGAGTACATATGTTCAACGGTTCGCTCAACATCAGAAGCCGTTCCACTTGCTCCACCTGATACTTGATGAATCATGATGTCTGAATTTGGTAAGGCGTATCTCTTACCAGCAGTCCCTGCACTCAGAAGAACAGCCCCCATGCTGGCACACATTCCAATGCAATATGTGTTAATGTCACAAGTTACAAATTGCATAGTATCATAAATTGCTAAGCCAGCAGACACAGAGCCCCCTGGTGAATTAATATACATATTAATGTCTTTCTGAGGATCCTGCATTTGCAGGAATAGTAGCTGAGCAATTACTGAATTTGAAATTTGATTGTAAGGATCAATTTCACTTCCAATAAAAACTATTCTGTCCTTCAGCAGGCGAGAGTAAATATCGTAAGCTCTTTCAACTCTACCTTCTGATTCTATGACTGTTGGTATAACCATGTTGCGAATTGCTTTAGGGCTGTTTGAATTGATCGATGATGTAGGAAAATCTGACATATAATTTTAAGGGTAATCTTTATTTTTTTGATTAAACCTCAATCACTGGGATAAACAGGATTGCATTAATAGTACAACGTACCTCAAGTTTTGTGGTTTTACAGTTATGTGTTAATTTATTTCTGCTCAAATTCCTCCGGCTCAACCTCTTTGATTACTGCAGATTCACGCAGAAATTCTAGTGTTTTTTGAATTTTTAATCCATTAATGATTCTCCCGAATCCATTTTTCTTTTGCAGTTGTTTGGTTAGATTTTTGACTGAAGTATTTTGTCTTGCTGCTATTTGATCAACACGATTAAGAACCTCTTCTTGGCTTACCTCAATTTTTTCTTTGTCTGCAATCTGCTCAAGGATAAAGCTTGTTTTGACACTGTTGTTGGCTTGCTCACCAGCTGATTCAATAATTTGATCCTGATGTTCAACCAGTTCTTCTTCTGAAACCCCGCGTTCGGTATTTGAAGTGAATATATCATTTACCCTACTTTGGGTCTCTCGCATTACAATTTCTTGAGGTAATTCAAATTCTAATTCGGAATTTATTTTCGATAGTATTTGGTTGGTTACCATTTCCTGCCTGTACCCTTTGCGTTGTTCTAGCATTTGTTCTTTCAGGGTCTCTTTTAATTGATCTAGAGATTTTCCAGGTTCAATTTTTTCTGCAAAATCATCATCGAGTTCCGGTAATTTCTGCTCTTTGATACCGACAATTTCAACCTCATAATCTAGGCTCTGTCCTCTAAGTTCTTCAGCATCGTAATCATCAGGAATAGTGACGTTGATGCTCTTCGTATCTTTCTCTTTGAGGTCTAATAGAGGTTCACAAAAACCGGGTAGAAAAGATTTGTCATCCATCTTTAACCAAAAACCTGTATTTTGAGCCAAAGTTGCTGGGGCTAATGGTAAAACCTCGCCAACTGGTTTGCCTTCGACAGAACCTTTATAATTTATTACTACGAAGTCTCCCATCTTGATCCCACGGCTTTCAACATCTTCATAATCGGCAAATCGTTCTCTAATCTGATTAAGAGACTCCTCTAGTTGATCATCAGTAACATCGATTTTTGGGACGGTTACTTCAATGCCTTTGTAGTCGGTCAGTTCAAAATCAGGAGCTACCACAAGTTCTATAGTTGCCGAATATGTCCCATCACTATTGTGGGATTGATCTCGAATTTCTTTGATGCTTAGGATATCAATATCATTCTCATCATTATTTTTTTGGATCGCTTTTCTAACTATTCGATCTTCAAACTCACTTTCTATTTCTGACTTGAATCTTTTTTCAATTACATTTGCAGGAGTTTTGCCTGGTCTGAAGCCTGGTATTTTAGCCTGTTTTGAAAATAGTTTAATGATCTGCTTACGTTCTACTTGAGTGTCATCAGAAGGAATTTCAATTCTGAGTAACGCTTTGCAGTCTGGTAATTTTTCGAGGTTAATAATCATCGGGCGGGAAGTCTAAGGAGAATTTATAAAATCGCAATAAACAAAGGCTTTTTTGCATAAAAATTATTACTCAATAATATGCCATTTTAAAGTAATGGCATGCACTAGTTTTAGTAAATAAAGGTAAATTTAAACCTAAATGTTTAAATTGAAGTAAATAAATGATTATTTATTTGGATATTGGCAATTATTCAGAATTCGTAATGTCATATAATTTCTCGTCGATCACAATTTGAAGATTTGTTCCAACTGAGAGCCATTTGGCATTTTCTGGCCGCTGATATAAAAGTTTAAAATATGAATCGGATCCGAATTTTATTTTTATTTCTTCTTTATACGACTCATCAGATGCCAATGAATCTATCCAACCAGAGGCATTCTGAAAAAAGGTCTTTCCGGCAATTCTTCTAGTCGCTTGTTGTTTGAAATTATGATTTGTGTTGCCGTATTGAGATTCTTTGTAAGCATCTCTGAATGCCCCTGACTGATTTGCTGACTTAAGTTCATTGCTTGCTCTTGATGCAGCAACAGCAGAGTCACCAGTTTCATTTTTGCTAAATCCTAAAAAACTTTCGGCTTCGATTTTTCTTCTAATTAATCTGGCTTCCTGAATTGTTATGTTATTACTTTTAGGTGTGACTTTTCGGTTTCCAATCGATTGGCGTGTAATTGGAACACCTCTTGATTCTTCATCCTCAAGTATAAGGTAGCTGGTATATGGCGTGACTATTCCCCACTTCCTGGCAAGCTTGACCACTGTATCTTTTAGTTCTTCACTTTCTCCGTGCAATCGTATCTCTTCTAACAAGTAACCAACTTTACGGGTAGCCCATAACCGGGCTATGAATGCATTATCTCTATTTGGATTAATTTTCTCGTTAAGATTAAACTTAACTTGCTTGCCTGCTATGCTACCCTGCATGAAGGCCCTAAAATTTTCTTCATTCTTTTGATTAATTTTATAGCGCCCTAATGTAACAAGTTGATCTCCTTTAAATAAGTCTGGTAAATCTTTTGGATATTCTTCTGAAAGGCGAACAGATGACTCATTCTTAATAGAAATATTTGTCATAACTGGTTGAGCTACCTTTGAGTAAAAACGAGATATTTTTAATTCTATGCTTTCCTCTGGTAGAACGTATTCTGTAGATGCTTTTGTTTTTTGAGATATTAAATCAAGAAGCTTGGTGTTAATGTCCGTTCCAATGCCGAAAGAAAAAATCCTCGTATTTTTTTTGATTGGATGATGTGTTTTGATGATTCGATCAATAATTTTATCAGTTCTTGTTTCACCTATTGTAGGGCGTCCATCAGTAATAAAGATTATTTGTCTGGGTCTCTTTGAGTCTTTTACGTTTTTAGGTGTTGAAGTTTTAATGGCCTCTAGTAGAGCTTCCTCGATTGCCGTTCCGCCCCCTGCTTCTATTTTTTGGATGAAATCCTTGGCTAGATTAAGATTTTTTTTATTCGCAGATTTTAGGTTGCCGAACAGTGATTCGGTTTCGGTTGAGTATCTTATGATTTCAAATTGATCAGTCTTATTAAGACTTTTTAGACAGAAGTTGATTGCTGCTTTTGCCTGATCGAGTTTTTTAACTCTCATGGATCCAGAACTATCTAAAACAAAGATGACATCCTTTGGAATTAAGGTATCGGGCCTCCAATTTCCTGGAGAAATTAACATGGCATAATACCCTGTCTCGTTTCCTTTTTCTTTGTAGGTGATAAAATCAAACCCTATTGATGATTCATCATCTTGATGTGTCGAGAAGAGTATTTCAAAATTATTTTCAGGTAATATATCCTTTTCTTTATATGATAATAACGCGCTTTTTTTTCCTTCACGTTCGATGTCAATCTTATGACTTGGTGAATAGATAGATTTAAGTTCATTTTCAGAGTCGATTGAAATTTTTAATGAGATTTGATTGACTGGCTTAGTTAGAAATTTTTCCGCTCTCAAAGGAAACTTATAGGCATTCATGCGCCCATCCTTTTTTAGTAATTCTTTATATTTAATTTTAATTTTCTTTTCTTTTTTGGGTTCAATAGGGAATATACGAATTTTAAAAATTGCCTTATCTGAATATTCCATCAGTGCTGGGTCTTTTGATTCTCTAACTATTTTCTCATAAATTTCTTTGGCCTTTTTAGCGTTGAGTATTTCACCTTTTGTCATGTTGCCATTGATTTCCATTTGAAAGGATTCTATTTCCGCATTTTCAGGAATTGGAAATATATAAGTTCCTTCAACTCTTCTATTTGAAGGATTATAAAAAGTCTGCTCTAGAGTGGTTTGGGCAACTTGGTCCCTAATTTTTGCAGCAATCTTAACTTCCTTCAATTCCAACGGTAAAAATCTATGTATTGGCCTAGGAGGTATTGGGTGAGGAGGAAATGGAGGATGCGGCGGTCTTGGTGGGTGTATATGGGGTTTTTCAACTATGTAAAACCCGTGTGAATGAACGTCTTCTTTGATAGTAAATAGAACCGTTGTTATGCAAATTATGAAAAGTAAAGCCTTTATAAAATGATTAGTGATCATGCTAATAATGGAACGTGTCAGTCTTCCAGTTTATTAGATTTTTTCTTCGATTTTAGTTAATCGTAGTATGAGGGAGGTCTGATTTTTAGATCCTCAGGAAAAGTAACTTTCGGATTTGCCCATTCATTATGTACAATTTTAACTGGTTTTCCATAATGCATTACAGCGGAAACTTCATCCGTCACATCAATGCCTTCATTGAGAATTTTTGAGTAGGCTTTGGTTATAATATCTCGACTAAAGATTTGAGGTGTCTCCATTGCCCAGAGTTCTTCACGTGAAATGCTTTCGGTAACAATTGCGTTGTTGTCACATTTTTTGATTGTATCAGTTACTGGTCTTCCGCTTGCAGCTGCTCCAAACTTTTCAGCTTGCTCTAGAACTTTAATTATTTGTAGAGGATTTATCCATGGTCTTGCACCATCGTGTATGGCAACAAAATCACAATCTTGGTTTATCTCATTTAATCCATTGGCAACAGAGTTCTTTCTAGTTGTGCCACCGGATACAATTCTTATTTCTGTATTGGTTTTAATGTTGTTAACTATATCTCTTAATTGCGATGCTGTATTTTCATTGATAACAATTATTAAATTCTTAATGAAGTGGCACCTTAAGAATGCTTGGATCGAATGTTCAATGACAGATCTCTCTCCGAGTTTAGCGAAGATCTTATCAAATCCCATTCTAATGCTTGAACCTCCAGCAACTAAGATGGCTGAGACGTTTATGTCTGTTTCTTGTTTCACTCAAGTTAGGCGGTCCATAACTCCGGATGAAAGTGTTTTATTGTCTACGCGTCCTTGGGTTTTGTTTTGGAGTAATTTCATAACTTGCCCCATGTCTTTTCTTGAGCTGGCTCCTACTTCTTGGATGGTATCTTCAATTAATTTTGAGATTTCATCCTCAGTCATTGCAGTGGGTAGATATTCTTCTAAGATGTCTGCTTCCAGTTTTTCCTGTTCTGCGAGTTCGTTTCTTCCGGCTGCTTCAAATTTTTCTATGGAATCTTGTCTCTGTTTAATGGCGGTACGCACTACTCCAATGTCCTCGCTGGCTTCGAGTTCACCGTCAGCTCCATATTTTTCAATAGTATAATTCGTGAGCGCGGTTTTAAGAGACCTAAGAACTGCAAGCTTTGTGGAGTCTTTAGCCCTCATTGCATCTTTTATGTCGGAAGTAATTTTTTCAGATAATGACATTAGTTAAGTTTCTTCTTAATTATTTGATGTCTATTAATAATTAATAATTAACGTGATAGCAAATAAGTCTTTTTTTATAAGACATTCGTTGATTGTTTGTTTAATTGCATTTTGAATCAATGAGTAAAAGTGAATCCCACAGTCCGGCCACATTATTTGGAACTGTATTCTTTGGGCTTTCTATTGTCTTTCTCGGCTTAATTTTCGTTTATGTTCTTTTAGTTGCTTATTCTAGAGCTAAAGAGACAAGATCTTGGGATAAAGTGCCTGCTAAGATTCTAAAGGTAGAAATTTTTGAGTCTAGGCCTACGCCAAATAGTCCAGTTCAATTCACTCCTGTGGTGGAATATGAGTACCGCTACAAAAATACAAACTATCTAGGAACATCGATCAAAAGAGTAAACGGACCAAGTTCTGATAGAGGTAGGGCAGAAAAAAAAATTAAACCATATTCGAAAAATGAAGAAGTTAATTGTTGGGTCAATCCCGAAAATCCTAATCAGGTTTTACTAAAACATGGAACGTTAGCACCTCTTTATACTATTTGGTTTCCTGGCCTTTTTGTAATAGCCGGACTTGGTATTATTGTTAATGCAGTAAAGCGTTTTACTGCTTCAAGGAAGGCAGAATAATCAAGTTCTTTACATTTGGTGGTTTAGAAGTGTTATTCTATTACCAAATATGAAGGTTTGTTTTTTAAGATCAGCCTACGAGATTTTTTATTCCCACTTTTTTGTAATTTTATTAATTACATTTACATCGTTTTTATTGGGTTGTTCAGATCAGAAAAAACCTTCTGTATCAGGTGAAGAAAAAAATAACAGTGTCATCAGAGGTATGATCGTTGCCCCTGGACTCAAAGATCCTAAGGTGATAGCTCCTCTTGAAGATGCCTGGAAAAGAATTGATCCAAAAGAAGATGGTTGGGATTCTGAAGTGCTCAATGAGGTGGCCACAAAAAAATTAAAGGCACTATCAGAAATTATTCTGAGTAAAACTTTAATTAAGGAAAAGGATCTAGAGGAAATAGAAAGCGATGAATACAAGGGTAGTAAATTAAGACCCAAACTCCTAAATGAAATCTATAAAAATGAAGAATTTATTGTTAAACGAGGTCTGCCCGACAATAGCTCCAGATTATCATTGAGAGAAACGATTAATGAATTGTTGTCGCTTTTTAATGATGGGCCAGAAAAGATTGCTCTTAAGTTATACAAGATAGATCAATTGGATTCCTTAGGGAAAAAATCTGATAGTGTATTTAAAGGAAGAGTTTTAGTGAATATCTCTGGTAATCTAAATGGCAAATATTGCCAGATTAATTCTGAATGGGAGACTCTATGGTCTCTTTCATATGACTCTCCAAAACTAAAAGGGATCGATGTCTTATTTTATGAAGAGGTGATTAGAAGGGCTTCTAATAGTCAAAAATTGTTCATCGATGTCACTCGTTCTGTTTTTCGAGACGATGCTGCCTACACAAATCAATTATTAAAGTCTACCGATCATTGGAGATCTCGTATCGCTCGTGATTTTGGTCTGGATGTGGTCGCTAATCATGGCATTGCTCTTGGGGATGTTAATGGAGATGGTCTTGATGACTTGTATGTTTGTCAGCAGGGTGGATTGCCAAACAGACTCTTTCTAAGACAAAAAGATGGATCACTCAAAGATATTACTAAATTGAGTAATACTGGTTGGTTGGACTATTGCGCTAGCGCCCTGATTCTTGATTTCGACAATGATGGCGACAAGGACATAGCGATCTCACAAAACTTTAAAATATTATTCATGGATAACATTGGAGATCTAAAGTTTGAGCTTGCATTGGGCCTAGGAACGCATGCACAAACATTCTCTATTAGTTCGGCTGATTACGATAATGATGGTGATCTCGATCTTTTTCTTTGTGGATACAACCCTCCTTCGGGCCCTGAAAGTGAATCAGGTGTCATGGGTGAGCCAATGCCTTATCATGATGCAAAAAATGGGGGGAAGAACAAATTGCTGCGTAACGATGGGAACTGGAATTTTACTGAAGTGACTGAAGAGTCTGGACTAAATAAAAATAATGACCGTTTCAGCTTTGCCTCAAGTTGGCATGATTATGATGGAGATGGTGACTTGGATCTATATGTAGCTAATGATTATGGAAGAAATAATCTGTATCAAAATGATGATGGTCGATTTGTGGATGTTGCAAAAGAGTTAGGTGTTGAAGATATGTCGGCTGGAATGTCGGTAAGCTGGGGTGATTATGATAGGGATGGAGTTTCGGATTTATATGTTAGTAATATGTTCTCTTCTGCCGGAAATAGAATAACTTATCAGAGACAGTTTAAATCAGAGGCTAATTCGGATTTGATTAATAATTTTCGTAGGCATGCTCGTGGTAATTCTTTATTTAAGGGTGTTTTAGGTAAACCTTTTAAGGATGTTAGTGAAACAGTAAATGTCACCATGGGGCGCTGGGCTTGGGGGTCTCGATTTGCCGACATTGATAATGATGGATGGCTTGATATTTTAGTTGCTAATGGTTTCATTACGGCTCCTGATACTGGAGATTTGTGAAGTGTTTACTGGCGACAGGTCGTGTCGCAATCCCCCCTCGCTGTTAATGTAAGCGACGAAAGTGTCTTGAAGTATAAACAAGGATGGAGAGCGCTTAATCGCCTCTTGCATCAAGATAGATCTTTTAGCGGAAGAGAGAGGAATTGTGTGTTTATTAATTGCGAAGGCAAGGGCTTTGCAGATAATTCTGCAATTTCCGGATTTGATTTCCCTGATGATGCTAGGGCAGTGGTTGCTACAGACTGGGACTTTGATGGAGATTTGGACGTTTGGGTGAGTTGTCGTAATGCTCCTAGAATAAGATTATTGGAAAACCGCTCGCTCAATAAATCTGATTGGCTAGGAATTAAATTAGAGGGTGACGGTTCACTGGTGAATAAGGATGCTATTGGAGCGAAAGTTCATGTCTTAACTGATCAATCAGATAAGCCGATTATTCGAACCGTTTATGCTGGTGATGGTTTTTTATCACAGTCAGGAACTTTCCTGCATTTTGGTTTAGGAAATATTGGCAAGCTAGACAAAGTCTTGGTCTTCTGGCCAGATGGAACAAGTTATGAAGTTAAAGGTATAAATAAGTCTGCTTATTATAGTATTAAATATGGGGATGATATTGCACAATCAATAAAGATTCCTGAGCTTGAACCTACAACCGAATCTCCGCAAAACATCTCTCCTGATGAAGACGAAGCGAGAATTGTTCTTCCTGCTAGGCTTCCCTTACCGGATATTGAAGAATTGCCAAAAATACAAAAGCCGATGCTTGTTAATTTGTGGTCTGCTTCATGTCAGCCGTGTATTGAAGAGCTTCAAGGGTGGTCTGACAATATTAAAATAATAAAAGAGTCAGGTCTTCATATTCAACTTTTAAATGTCGATATTGAACCACCAAAAAATTATCAATATCCTTTTGTAAATTCTTCTATATCTTTGAAGGGAATTCGAGCCTTGGATCTTTTTCAAAAAGGTGTTTTAGATCGTTGGGTTGATTTGCCAGTGCCTTCAAGTTTTTTGATGGATCAATACGGGGACGTGGCGGTTATTTATAAGGGTAAAGTTTCAGCTAATCAGGTTATATCTGATTTTAAATTACTTAATGCTAATCATGAACAAAGAAGGTCCATGGCCCTTCCCTTTCAAGGTTTGTTTATTAGTCCATTGCCTAAGCCTGACCCTAGGAGGATTAGTTCTCAATTTCTCGATGCTGACCAACCACAGGAGGCTTTGGCATATCTTAAAAAATTTGATGATAGATATCCAAATGAT
>CEUK01029144.1_pt1 | contig 20086 bp, 18 predicted proteins | sample 356451 | NCBI WGS metagenome assembly CEUK01 (sample SAMEA2622843, study PRJEB7988) | marine metagenome | isolation source: saline water (ENVO:00002010), including
ATTTATAGTATCTTTATTAAATATTTTTTAAAATAAATGACCGAATTTACTTCATCAAATCCTTTAGGTGTTAAACGTCCTGTTCAGATCATTCCCTCTGTTTTACCTGCAGATTGGGCAAACATGGGCTCTTGTGTAAAAAATTTAGAAGATGCAGGTGTAGATCGAATACAATTTGACGTCATGGATGGAAATTTTGTACCAAATTTAACATTTGGTCCAGAAATGATTTCGGCTTGTAGAAATTATTGTAAAGTTCCATTTGAAACTCAACTTATGGTAAGTCAATATAATTGCGAAACCATGCTAGATGCTTATGTCAAGGCTTCTAAGGGACCTAATGGAGAACCTGGAGTTGTCATAGCTCATGTCGAAGCAAATGTTCATTTGCATAGAATTCTTGGAAGAATTAGGGATCTTGGAGGTTCACCTTCAGTAGCTTTAAATCCACATACACCCTTTGAAATGGTAAAAGAAGTAATGGATATGGTAGATCATATATTGGTAATGACAGTAAATCCTGGTTTTGGAGGTCAAGCCTACATCCCAACTATGTTAAATAAAATAAGAAAAATAAGAGAATTTATTATTAAAAATAATTTAAATGTTGATATTGAAGTTGATGGTGGGATTAAAGCTAATTGGACTATTTCACAATGTGCTGCAGCAGGAGCTAATTGCTTCATTGCTGGTAGTGGAATGTTTGCTTATCCATCTTTAAGGGAGGGATGTGATGAATTAAGATCAGTAGCTATAGATGCACAAAATGGCAAAGTTCTTCCTGAACCAAATTGATATTTAAATTATCTAAAAACCCATCCGTAACTATGTAAACCAATTCCCAAAAAATTAACCCCTAAATAACAAGTTAATACTATAAAAAAACCACTTGTAGCTAATAGAGCTGGCTTTCTTCCTTGCCAGCCCTTACTAATCCTCATATGCAGATATGCTGCATAAAACAACCAAGAAATTAGGGCCCATGTTTCCTTTGGATCCCAACTCCACCATGTACCCCATGCTTCATTTGCCCACACAGCTCCGCTGACTAGACCTAAAGTTAGCAAGACAAAACCAACTAATATAGAACGATAACTTAGAGTATCAAGTTTTTCTATATGTGTGAAATTAAAAGGCTCATTAAACCCACTAAAAGAATTTATATTAGAAATTTTATAACCACCAATACCAACTGAATTACTTCTTATCTGGAGAGTTTGATTTTTATCAACAAGTAAAACTGATGCAGACAATAATGAACCAACTAAAAGTGCAGCATAGCTTAGCATTACAACACTCACATGCATTATTAACCAGCTTGATCTTAGAGCAGGAACAAGCGTGGAGGCCAATCTCAAGTTATCTGGCAATATAAAACAAGCGAACCCAAGCGTTAATAATACTGAGGAATTTCCTATAAATGAAATTATTGGAGTCTTATACTCTCTTTCGAGTAACAATTGGAAAAGTGTGATACCCCAAGAAAGAAAACATAAAGACTCATATAAGTTGCTAATAGGAAAATGTGAAGAGATTAACCATCTTGAAAGTAATTGAAAGGCGAGTAATAAATTTAAGGAAACTGTAATAAATCTAATAAAAGAAAAATATTTATTCGTAATTAAGGAAATTAAAGAAATTGGTAGCAGAAAAAGAAAAATATAAAAAACCAATATTCCAATAGAGTAGACTGGGTCTATTAACAAACTTTTAATTGAATCAGAGATCACAATTCTTAGTAGCTAATTTAAAATTTTTCTAAATATAATTTAAATTTATTTGAAAGTAGAAAATATTTATAAAAGTTTAGTTTTACCTTAATTAAAAATTATAAATTTATAGTTTAAAGTCTTCTCCTAGATAAAACTTTTTTACTATGTGATTCTTTGCTAATTCAATCGAAAGACCTTGAGCTAATATTTTTCCTTCACTTAATACATAAGATCTATTAGTGATCGAGAGAATATCTCTAACATTATGGTCAGTTATAAGCATTCCAACTCCATTTTTGCTTAACCCAAAAATAATATTTTTTAAATCATTTACAGCCAATGGATCAATACCAGCAAAAGGTTCATCTAAAAGGAGATATTTTGGACCATGTCTACCAACTGATAAGGCTCTTGCAATTTCACATCTTCGCCTTTCTCCCCCAGAGAGTTGATAGCCAAAAGTATCTACTACTCTATTCAAATTAAATTCATCTATTATTTTTTCTCTTCTAGTTCTAATAATAGAATTACTCAGACAAGAATTCTGCAAAGCAAGATTAATATTTTCCCTCACCGTAAGATCTCTAAAAATACTTGATTCTTGTGGTAAATAGCCAAGACCTAACTTTGATCTATTTGGTAGTGAAAAATTTGTTATGGATTTTTCATTCATATATATATTTCCCTCTTTGGGTCTTATATTTCCAACAACGATATTAAAAGTTGAAGTTTTTCCTGCACCATTTGGCCCTAACAAACCAACGATTTCTCCAGGACAAACTGATAAAGATACATCTTTAACAATTAATTTTCCATTGATATCGAAAGATACATTTTTAACTTCTAATTTCATCATTTAGGTATTTCTAATTCATCTATTGTTAAGGTTGTATTTACCCTCTGACTTGGATTAGAAACCGCTTCAAACTTTTTTTCACTTAAATAATAAATTACTTCTCCAGCTTTTAGGACTTTGTCATTGTTAAATTTAACTTCGACATTTCCAATTAATTTAATTTTTCCATCTAATTTATAAAAAATTGCTTTATTTGACTTAGCAAAAAATTCTTTTTTTTCATTTGTCACAAAAACATTTCCTTCAGCTAAAAAAGTTGAATTTGATGGTTCAGATATTTGTTTATCTGACTCAATTATTATTTCATTATTAATTTTATTATTGTTTCCAGCAATAAATTCTTGGGAGAATGAGAGGAGAAATACTATAAAAATATATTTGATAGTAAAAATTAAATTTCTCATAAAATTTTAATTTCTTTTAAGGTATGGGATATCATTTTGATCCAATGGAATATTGTAGTGTAACTTATCTAATAATGAATCAAGAGAAGAACAAAAAGCAACCAAATCAATCCCTAAATTGGTTGTTACTCTATTTTTAATTCTTCCAAGTCCTTCACCTAGTAAAATCATTGCTCCATTAAGATTACCTTTGTTTAGATGGAATTGTGAAACTGACACTTGAAGGATACCTTGTATAATTTGCCTTTCGTCTCCTTGCAGCCCATTCCATATATCCTCAAAGGCATCATGAGCTTCATACCATTGTTGATTATTAAATAAATCAAGCGCAACATTCAAAGATTTTTTAAATTCCTTAGATGTTAGATCATTCATAAAATCATTTCTTAAGCATTTTTTTCTTGCCTAATTTTCTTAGCCTAATAGATTCTGGAGTAACTTCGAGCATCTCATCAGGACCTATATACTCTAAGGCTCTTTCAAGAGTAATTTCTAATGGAGACTGCAAAGTATCTAATTCCTCTGCTCCTGCTGATCGCATATTTGTTAGCTGCTTAGTCTTACAAATATTAATTTCTAAATCCTGAGGCCTATTATGCTCCCCAATAATCATACCTTTGTAGACTTTAATACCTGGCTTAATAAAGTATACCCCTCTATCTTCAGCATTTTTTAAAGCATAAAAAGTAGCTACACCCTCTTCAAAAGCAATCAAAACCCCATTCCTCCTCGTTTCAAATTCTCCTACTTTTGGCTTATATTCATAAAAAGAATGACTCATAATACCTTCTCCTCTAGTTAATCTTACAAATTCACCACGAAATCCTATCAATCCTCGTGCTGGGACTAAAAATTCCAGTTGAGTTCTACCATCAGAACTAGTTTGCATATTTTGCATCTCTGCTTTACGAGAACCTAATTTTTCAATACAAGAACCAACTGATATTTCTGGAACATCCAAAACCAAAGCTTCAATAGGTTCACATTCAACACCTTCTATTTCCCTAAAAATTACTTGAGGCTGAGAAATTTGAAATTCAAATCCCTCTCTTCTCATTGTCTCTATTAAAATACCTAAATGTAATTCTCCTCTGCCTGAAACAGAAAATCTGTCTGGAGAATCTGTTTCTTCACATCTTAAAGCAACATTTGTAAGTAATTCCCTCTCAAGCCTATTTTTTAACTGTCTACTAGTCACAAATTTACCTTCTTTCCCTGCGAATGGAGAGTCATTTACTACAAATGTCATTTGTAGTGTTGGCTCATCAACTTTTATAAGAGGCAAAGGTAATGGAGAATCAGGACAAGCAATTGTCTCTCCAATATTTACATCATCGAACCCAGAAAGTGCAACAATATCTCCTGCATAAGCCTCTTTAATTTCAACTCTTTGTAAACCTTCGAAACCTAATAATTTGCTTACTTTACCTTTTACTATTTTCCCATCTTCCTTAATAAGGGTAGCCTGTTGACTAGTCTTTATATTTCCATTATGTATCTTACCTATTACAATTCTTCCTAAAAAATCCGAGTAATCTAATGTTGTAATTTGAAGCTGCAAAGGTTTTGTTTCATCTCCAACCGGAGGGGGTACATGTCTAAGTATAGCTTCAAATAAAGGCATCATATTATCATTATCAGATTCCATTTCATCTTTAGCGAAACCTCCTAAACCACTTCCAAATAAATAAGGGAAATCACACTGATCATCATCAGCTCCTAATTCTAAAAAAAGGTCAAGGACCTTATCAACAGCTATTTCTGGTATAACTCTAGGTCTATCAATTTTATTCACAAATACGATTGGTCTAAGTCCTTTTTCAAGTGCCTTTTTTAAGACAAATCTTGTTTGAGGCATTGGCCCCTCATTGGCATCAACAATTAAAAGACATCCGTCAACCATTCCAAGAACTCTTTCTACTTCACCACCAAAGTCGGCATGCCCAGGAGTATCAATAATATTAATTCTTGTATCTTTGTAATGAACAGATGTGTTTTTGGAAAGAATTGTAATTCCCCTTTCCCTTTCAAGATCGTTCGAATCCATTACACATGTGGGAACAATTTCATTTTCCCTGAATACACCAGACTGAGACAATAAAGCGTCCACTAAGGTCGTTTTCCCATGGTCTACATGAGCAATTATTGCTACATTTCTAATTTTATTTAATGATGAAGGCATTCTTTGTAAAGTTATAACCTTAATTAATCAATAATAAGGTTAACTCAAAGGATGCAAAATTTGGGTTTTTATCTTAAATCATATTGAAAATAAAATCGTTTTTACTTTTTCTTTACTAGTAATTATTCATTTTTTAGAAGATCTATTTGATGCTTCAAATATTTTTAAGGATTCAATAGAACCCTCATATCGCCAATGCCAAGGTTCATAATCAACATTTTTATGATTCTTATCAAAAGACATTTTGAAATGATATTTTGCAGCATTTTGTTTTAACCATTTAAAAGCCTTTGTATTTTCAAATTCAACTTCAAAATCACTTTCTCTTTTTAAGGCATCTCCAATATCAATAGCAAAACCAGTACTATGCTCTGAGAAGCCAGGGGGAGCAGAAACTCTTGCTCTTTCAAATGCACTTTGATTTCGCAAAGATTTTATAGAATAAAAAATTTCATTTTGCAATTTTATTGATCTAAAACCACTCAAGAAGACAAGATAAACTCCCTCCTTATATGCATCACTTCTCATTTCTAGAAGAGAACTATACATTTCCCTATGAACAAGAATATTTGGCTCAACTTCGATTAATAATTCTTTTCCCACCTCTTTATATGGAAAATGACCTAATATTTTTCCATCAGTTTTTTCAATAAATTTATTTTCAATAAATAGGCTTGAATTTAATTTTCTAACAACATAAAAAGATATTGGAAATATAATAAATGAAAATAATAATATAAAAAAAACATATTTTTTTTTAATCCCCCCATCTAGATATCTCCTTTCTGCTACTTCAATATCCTCTGAATTTTTAAAATTTATACCGTTTCCTAACATAAGAATTAAAAACATGTTTCGATATTATCTATTTTTGAAAGAAAAGCCCTTTTATTTCCAAATTAAGTGTAGTTTTAATAAGGATTCAATTTATTTATGTTAAGAGTTGCTGTTATTGGGGGTGGGCCAAGTGGTTCATGCGCCGCTGAGACACTTGCTAAATCTGGAATAAAAACCTGGCTTTTTGAGAGAAAATTAGATAATGCTAAACCATGCGGAGGTGCTATTCCTCTTTGCATGGTCTCAGAATTTGATTTGCCAGAGTCAATAATTGATAGGAAAGTTAGGAATATGAGGATGATTTCCCCCTCAAATAGAGAAGTTGATATCAGTCTTGATAATGTTTACGGCAAAAGCGAAAATGAATATATAGGAATGTGCCGAAGAGAGGTTATGGATTCCTTTATGAGAAATAGAGCTGCAGATCTTGGAGCAACATTAATAAATGGTTTAGTAACATCTATAGACACAGGCGAAAATAATTTAGGTCCATATAAAATTACATATTCAGATTTTTCAGAAAATGAGTCTAAAGGTGAAATAAAAGAATTAACTTTTGATTTATTAATAGGTGCTGACGGAGCAAATAGTAGAGTCGCAAAAGCTATGGATGCTGGTGATTATAATGTAGCCGTTGCATTTCAAGAAAGGATACGGCTTCCAAAAGAAGAAATGAGTTATTATGAAGACCTTGCAGAAATGTATGTAGGTAAAGATGTTTCTCCAGACTTTTATGGATGGGTATTCCCTAAATATGATCATGTAGCGGTTGGTACCGGTACGATGCAAAAGAATCAGTCACTAATTAAAAGTCTTCAAGAGGGGGTTAGAAATAGAGCAAAAAAAAGACTTGTAAATGGAGAAGTGATAAAGGTTGAAGCTCATCCGATACCTGAGCATCCAAGACCTAGGAGAGTTGTCGGAAGAATGGCACTTGTGGGAGACGCGGCTGGATATGTTACAAAAAGTTCTGGTGAAGGTATTTATTTTGCTGCAAAAAGTGGAAGAATGTGTGCTGAAGAAATTGTTGAAGCTTCTAAAAATGGAGAATTAGTACCATCAGAAAAAGATCTAAAGAATTATTTAAAAAAATGGGACAAAAAATATGGAACCACCTACAAGGTTTTAGAAATACTACAAAATATTTTCTATAGAAATGATTCTGCCAGAGAGGCTTTTGTTGAAATGTGTGATGACATGGATGTACAAAGACTAACTTTTGATAGCTATTTATATAAAAAAGTAGTAGCTATGAAACCTCTCCAACAATTAAAAATTACATTACTTACACTTGGTTCAATTTTAAGAGGTAAAGCTTTAGCTCCAATCAAATATAAACCTGTAAAAAGTGCTGTGAGGGGGGAAAAAGAGGTCGAAAAGATGTTGAATAACTTTTCTATTAAAGGAGGAATTAAAGTTAAAGGCTCAAAATTGTAAAATCAGATATTAATAAAGAATAATTTCTAACTAAACCTAGTAAATTTAAACGGTTTTCTCTTAGATTTGAATCTTCCGACATAATTAATACACCCTTATCAGTATCAAAAATATTCTCTAATATTACTAAATTCATATCAAATAAACTAATAAGTTCTCGATAAGTCCAATTTTTTTTAGATATTAATTCTTCAACTCTTGAAATAAAATTGAAAACTTTTAACTCTGCTTCTTTTTCAAAAAGGCTTGAATCGATAATATTTTCTTTTTTGAAAACATCTTGTTTTAAAGTTCCATTTTTGGCAAGTTTGCTAATTCTCGAAATAATACTGATTAATGCTTCTGAATTTTTGCTTGCTTTAATTTCGCAAAGCACTTTAATCCTTTTTTTTAAATCCTTAATATTGAATATTCTAGATTTTTTAATATCTTCAGATTCGCATAAGGAATTTATTAGTTCTTTTTCATAATTTTGTTCCTCTAGAAAACTTTTTACTCTTTGTCTAATAAATTCAACCAGTTCCAATCCAACTTTTCTATTATCAAACGTAAAATCATTCAAATTCTCATCCCAATATTTCAAAAGATTTAAAACAAATGTATCTAATTGCAAGTCAAATTCATAATGCCAAATTATCTGAATAATTCCATTAAGATTTCTTCTTAACGCATAAGGATCTGATGATCCACTCGCTCTCTTACCAATTACGAAAAGACTTATTAGGGTCTCAAATTTATCAGAAATAGATGTAATAGCTCCATACTTAGTCGAAGGAAGAATATCATCATTGAATCTTGGTAAATAATGTTCGCAAACAGCTAAAGAAACATCATCACTATATCCCTCGTTTTTTAAATATTTTCCTCCCATTAATCCTTGTAACTCAGGAAATTCATTAACAATTTCACTACATAAATCATGTTTTGAGAATTGGGATGCTTCTAATACTTTTTCAAGATTAAGTGTTGAATCATTTAAAATTTGAAAAATCTGACTTGATAAATATATAATTCTATTTACTCTTTCATCAACACTTCCTAAACCCTTCAAGTAACGTATATTTTTTATTCTTAGATTTCTTTGGATACAAGAAACTTTTTTATCTTCTTCAACAAAAAATTTTGCATCAGCAAATCTTGCTTTTAATACATTCTCATTACCTTCCTGTATAGATTGATTTGACTCATTTAAACCATTTGATATACAAATAAATTTCGTACTAAGAATATCCTCTGAACTAATCTTTAATTTACTAAAATTTTTATTTGTTTTTAATAGTGGAATATACCTTTGATGATTTTTCATAACTGTGCATAAAACTTCAGAAGGTAAACTTAAATACCTACTATCAAATCCTCCCAAAACTAGGTCAGGTAACTCTACTAGATCAGTTAATTCGTTGAGCAAGTTAGAAGGCAAATCTGGATGTAATTCCAATTCCTCTGATTTTTCTTTTATGAGATCATATATACATTTTTTTCTGAAATCTCTTTCAATCAAAACTCCTGATTTTTCAATTTTTTGAAAGTAATCATCAGGATTATTAATTTCTATATTTTCTTTAACTAATCTATGTCCTCTGGATGTCCTGCCTAAGAGAAATTCTAAATTAATATTCTCCAATTCAAACCTAAGGATATCACTGTTATATAGTGAAATAATCCATTTTATAGGTCTAGAAAATTTAAATTGACCATAACCCCATTTCATAAATCTTTGTCCTTGAAGAGATTTTATTATTTTTGGGACTAATAATGATATTAAAATTTTTGCAGATTTACCTTTCTCAATTTTCTCTCCAAATACAAATTCTCCCTTTTCAGTTTTTTTAATTTTGAGGTCTTCGACACTTAGATCTAAACTCCTTGCAAATCCTATAGCTGCTGCAGCTGGTTCACCATTTATAAAGGCAACTTCTGCTTTAGGTCCCTTTCTTAACTCAATTTTATCTTCACCATAATCAATCAATCCAGAAATTAAAAGAACTATTCTCCTAGGAGTTGAAGAACAAAAAATATTTTCGTATTGAATAGAATTTTTTTTAAGTTCATACTTGGCTAAGGTCTGTAACTGATTAATAACGGAATAACAGAATCCTGCAGGCAATTCCTCTGTTCCAATTTCAAGTAAATATTTAGACAATTAAAAATCTTAACTATTACAACTATAATTTACTACCAGTTAAATAAGCTTTTAGCTATTGTATAAAAAGAGATACTTTTTAGTCATTTTGTGGTTAAGGTCGAAAAAGTAAAAAAGAAGAAAAAGATTGAGAAAAAGCCTACTGTTTGCTTGGCTAATGGATTAGAAGTTTCTAAATTTGAAGAATTTAAAAAAACTAGCCAGTTCCTAAAGGAGCCTCTTGCTAGTGAATTAAAGAATGAAAGTGATCATTTTTCTAATGATGCCGTACAACTTTTAAAGTTCCACGGGAGCTATCAACAAGATGATAGAGAAAATAGAAAACCTGGAGCAAAAGACTGGCAAATGATGTTAAGACTAAGAAGTCCAGGTGGCGAGATACCTGGGAAACTATTTTTATGTTTAGACGATTTATCAAATAATCTTGGGAATGGAACACTAAGGGCTACTACAAGGCAAGCCTTTCAGATGCATGGAATAAGAAAAGAAAATTTAAGAAAAGTAATCAAAACCATTATCAATTCAATGGGTTCAACTCTAGCCGCATGCGGCGATATCAACAGGAATGTTATGGCACCAGCAGCACCTTTTGAATCTGCTGAATATATTACGGCAAGAAATTTATCAATTAGAGTTGCAGATCTCCTTACCCCAGTTGCTGCACAAGGAACTTTCTTAGAATTGTGGGCTGATGGTGATCTTGCTTATAGAATAAAACCTGACAAAGAAATTGAATCAAACAGAAAACTTCAATTCAATGAGAACGTTTATAGCGGGGTAAAAAATGAACCCCTTTATGGAGCTTCATACCTCCCAAGAAAATTCAAATGTGCAGTTACTGTTCCAGGAGATAACTCCGTAGACCTTCTCACAAATGATATAGGTTTAGTAGCTTTTACAAATAAATCTGGAAAACTTGAGGGATGTAATTTTTATATTGGTGGGGGAATGGGTAGAACTCACAATAATGAAGAGACCTTTGCAAGAATTGCCGACCCACTAGGGTATGTTGATGAGCAGGATGTTTTTGAGCTAATACAAAGTATTGTTGCTGTTCAAAGAGATTATGGCGATAGAAAGACGAGAAAAAATGCTCGGATGAAATATTTACTTCATGAGAAGGGTATTAATTGGTTTAAAAAGATTCTCACTGATAAATATTTTAAAAAAGGTATTAAACCCTTAAGAAAGGAACCTGAAAATAAATTGATTGACTATCTTGGATGGCAAGAACAAAATGATGAATTCCTATTTGTTGGATTACCTTTACTTTCTGGGAGACTTGAAGGGAATAAAAAAGTTGTCATTAGGAATCTTGTAGAAGAGTTTAACTTAGATCTTAGACTTACACCAAATCAAGACATTTTATTATGCAATATTCCTAAAAAAAGTAAGCAATCTATTATAAAAAAACTAAGTAATATAGGATATGGGGATTTAGATAAGATAAACGAAATTCAAAGACATGCTCTTGCATGCCCTGCTTTACCTCTTTGTGGGCTAGCAATGACAGAGGCTGAAAGATTTTTGCCAGATATCTTAAAAAGAATTGAAGTTTTACTTAAAAGTTTAAATATTGAAAAAACAATCTTATTTAGAATTACTGGATGCCCTAATGGCTGTTCAAGACCTTACATGGCAGAGCTAGCACTTGTTGGTAGTGGATTAAATAAATATCAAGTCTGGTTGGGAGGTAGTAAAAATTTGCAGCGCTTGGCAAAGCCATATCTTCAAAGAATGGATCTTGATGATCTAGAAGAAACTCTCAAGCCATTACTTATTGTTTGGAAAGAATCTTTTCCGGAATTAGATTTTGGAGATTTTATACATAAGAATGAAGAATCCTTTATTTTAAAATTATTAGTTAAAGATTCTTAATTAGATCTGTCCATAAATAGCCATCTCAGTATCATTTTTCCAAGCCCATAACTGGTCTCCATAACTAAAGTGCCACCATTCATTTGGATGTTGTGCGAATCCAGATTTATTCATTACTTCTTTGAGAATTGATCTTCTTTCGTTCCATAAAAGCTCATTCTCTGAAGAAGAATTTTCATAATAATCTGGTTTAGAATTTTCAACCATTTCATCAATATCTGATCCCATCTCAAGTAAATCGCCACTCATATCCACAATAGTTAAATCTATTGCTGCACCAGTCGAATGTGGAGGAGGTGAATTTTTATCAAAACTTGGAAATGCCCAAAATTTCTCAACATTACGGATGATTTCTGGATAAAAATTTATTATCTCAAGATCAAACTTTAGTCCTTTTTTACAACATTCATTTTTAAGCGCCAAATTAAACATAAAGTTTTGTACCTCTATTGGTCTCCAACTATCATAAAGAATTAATGAATAATTTTTTTTCTTTGATTGTAAATATTGATTTGCCTTTATTAATCTTGAAATAACCCCTTCTCTAAGAGACCAAAGCATCTGTTTATTCTTATAGGGCGCACCTAATTTATAGTAAGGATGCGGTTCTATAAAATTAAATAATCTTGGAATTTGTTCTAATTTTTCTCCATTATCATTTATTGGAATAAGGTTCCAAGGTTTCAATAAGAGTTTTAATAATTAATTTTATAGTTGCATAAATAAAAAGTTTTTCAAGTAAATTCTAATTCAAAAATTCATGTATAAACTTATTACTAGTTTTGCCAAAAAGAATATTCTTTAAAGTTGGAAAACCTTCCAATTCTGGATCTTTCTTTAAAATTTCAAAAGCTTCATCTTTTGCTTTATCTATCAATATTTTATTTTCTGGCAGATTTTCAAGAACAAAGTCTGGTAAACCTGACTGCTTACAACCTAATATTTGGCCTGGTCCTCTCAATTCTAAATCTTTTTCAGCTATGTAAAAACCATCATTAGAATTTTGCAGAACTTGCAACCTACTATTTGTTAAAGGATTATTTTCACTAGTTATTAAATAACAGTAAGATTTATATGAGTCTCTTCCCACTCTTCCTCTTAATTGATGAAGTTGCGAAAGTCCGAATCTCTCAGAATTATAAATCATCATTATTGAGGCATTAGGAACATCAATTCCTACTTCAATAACCGTTGTTGATACTAATATATTTATTTCATTAGATTCAAATAAATCTAAAATTTTGTTTTTTTCTTGAGAGCTTAATTTGCCATGCAAAAGTCCTACTTTAAACTGAGGATAAATCTTTTTGGATAAATAATCATATACTTTAATTGCTGAATTTAAATTTAATTTTTCGGAATCTTCAATAAGGGGTAATATTACATATGCTTGTTTACCTTTTGAAATCTCAACTTCAACAATATTAAATAATTCTGGCAAATTATTTTCCTTAATTATTTTAGTTAAAACAGGAACTCTACCTGGAGGAAGTTCCGTAATTTTACTTACATCAAGATCACCATAAATTGCAAGAGCTAATGTTCTCGGGATAGGAGTCGCTGTCATAGATAGAAGATGAGTACTTTGTCCTTTTTTTAATAATCTATTTCTTTGATTAACTCCAAATCTGTGTTGTTCATCAATAACAACTAAACCAAGAGAATTAAATAATACTTTTTCTTCAAACAAAGCATGAGTTCCAACCAAAATATTTATTTGTCCATTAGCTAAATTTGATAAAATATTCTTTCTTTTTTTTTGAGAAGTATTTCCAGTAAGTAAATCTACTGTTATCGTTAATGGATTTAAATTATTGATTAAATTTTTGAAATGTTGTTCTGCTAAAACTTCTGTAGGAACCATCAATGCACCTTGATATCCTTCCTGGACAATCAATAATAGGGAAGCAATAGCAATAATAGTTTTACCACTGCCAACATCTCCCTGGAGTAATCTGGACATTGGACTTCCTTTTATTAAATCTAATTTAATTTCTTCAAGAACATCTTTTTGAGAATTTGTAAGTGAAAACGGAATATTATTTAAAAAATCATTTAAAAGAGATTTGTTAATAGAACTAATTTTTTTTAAAGATGATTTTTTTCTCTCATTTCTTTTAATTGCAAATTTTAATTGTAAAAGCAATAATTCATTAAAAACAAGACGTTTCTTAGATTCCTCTAAAGAGCTTTTACTCGTTGGCAAATGAATATTAATTAAAGAATCACTGATAGAAAAAAGGGATAAATTCATTAATTGATTTTCATTTAAAATATCTGGATAATTACTCGCACAGGCAAGAACTTTACTAATTATTTTTATAAAATTTGCATTAGTTATTGAATCGGATAAAGAGTAAATAGGCAATATTTTTCCAGTAAAATTATAATCTTCATTATTATTTATAATTTCTATCTGAGGATCTATAAAAGTCTTACCGTAATCAGTTGATTTAACTTTTCCTGAAATTGCAATTTTGATTCCTGGTTTAAATTTTTCCTTTTGTGATAAAAAGAAGGAATAGGATCTAAATCTCTTTCCAATAAAAAATTTTGTTACTTTAATAGAGGAAGTTTCGTCAAAAATAACTATATTCATGACAGAAAGATTTATATTATTTTTACTTTTATAAATGTAAAATCTTTTAATATTTCCAACACATGTGTATAAATTATCAGCTCTTAAATTAATTATTTTTTCCCTGCAACTATAATCAAGATATGTTCGAGGAAAATAGTTAATTAAATCATTTATATTAAATAAACCTAATTTATTTAATTTATAAGTTAAGTTTTTACCTACACCAAATATATTTGAAATATCTGATTTCAAATTTAAAGAAGTAGGTCTTAAAGTATTTTTATTATTTATAAAAGTATTAGTATTATCAGATGAATCTATAGATTTTCCTAACTTAAATAAAATCTTTCTTGTATCAATAACAAGTCTCTTTCTTTGGCTAATATCAAGAGAATTATATTTCTCATACTTAATAGAAAAAGCTTTGAATTTATCTTCAAATTCTTTTTTTAAATTAAGTCCATTTAAATTTCCAAGTGAAATATTAAGATATTCATTAAAGAACTTTTCATTTCCAAGGATATTTATAAAATTTGCTTCTGTTTCTAATGTTAAAGATTTCTGCAAAGGGCGAATCCAGCTCTTTATATATTCAATATAATCTTCCTTTTGATTCAATTATCTAGATAACTAAATTTTTTTTACTAAAGAAGAATTATACTTTGAAATATTTTTTTTTCCATACCAATATTTCTCTTTTTTAACTAAAACTTTTAATTGACTCCTGATCTGCGAAATTTTATTTCTAATAAAACTTAGATTTAAATGATTAAATTCTACTTCTGTTGTATTAATATTTAATAAATATATTTTTGAAATATTAGAGCCTTCAATTATCATTTCAATATCATTTAATTGACTCTTTGCAAAATCAAAAAGTACAACAAATGGCTTGGGGGTTGAAAGTAAAAAATGTTTAGATAAAAGATAATTAATCAATTCTTCTTCCAATAAATTATCTACCTTATTATTTTTAAAAAGACATATATTTACCTTAGATGAGAGTTTGCTCAATTGATAATCTATAGCTTTATTTATAGAATCTATCCATTCAATTATTTTTAATGATTCCTCAGGAATCAAGGAATTATAACCTTGATAACTTAGATTTTTACTTTTTATATTTCTGCTATTTTTATCCATCGTTAAATTACTTTCAGTCTTTGAATATTCTTCAATATTATTATCATAATCATTTAGAAAATTATCAAAATCTAAATCTAGATCTGAAATACTATTATCTAAATCCACTGATTGATTGTTATCATTTTTATAAAATAAATCATAATATCCATAAGAAAAATTATAAGGAAGTAAATTTTTATTTTGATAATTTAAATTAATATCTGAATTAAAATCTTCCTGAAAATTAAAATTATTTTTTAAATCATAATTGTTATTCAAATGTGATTCATTATCAAGGATTTTTAGTAATGATAATTGCTCAATTGTAAGAAAAGGCTGGATATTATTAGTAAGGACTTCAATCTCTTCTTCCATAAAAGAGATAATTTCTTTACTATTAAAACTAGTTGAAGGGAAAGAAAGATTTATCAATTGATATACAGCATTTGTAATATCACTTGAGATTTCAGTTCGTATAACTTTTAAATAGTTTTCAAAAAGATAATATAATTCTTTTTTTATAATTTTAATTCTATTTTTTAAAAGAAAGATCTGCTTATCTTCATTAACCAGATTTTCATTTATAAAATTTTCCAATATTTTAATTTGATTTTAATGAAGCAACTTCCTCAGCAAATCCAACTTCTTCCACATCAATACCCTCGCCTAAAGTATATCTAGTAAAACGTCTCACCTTAATATTTTCACCTATTTTGCCAGCTGTTTGTTTTACTAATTGTTCCACGGTAATAGAACTATCTTTGATGTAAGGCTGATCTAGCAAAACGAGTTCTTTCAATCGCTTTGAAATTCTTCCAGCAACAATTTTTTCCTTAATTTGATCAGGTTTACCAGATAAATCATCTCTACCCATTTCTATTTCCTTTTCTTTGTTAACGATTTCAGCGGGAATTTCATCAACAGAAACATATTCGACATTTGGACATGCTGCTACTTGCATAGAGACGTCCTTTAAAAGAGCTTGAAAAATTTCTCCACGAGCCACAAAATCTGTTTCACAATTTATTTCCAAAAGAACCCCCACTCTTGAACCTGTATGAATGTAACTACCTATCGACCCTTCTGCCGCAACTCTACCAGATTTTTTCTCTGCGCTAGCTATCCCTTTTTGTCTTAACCATTCAATTGCTTTATCAAGGTTACCATCTGTTTCGTTAAGAGCTTTTTTACAATCCATCATTCCCGCACCAGTCTTATCACGAAGATCTTTTACTAATTTTGCTGTAATGTTTGTCATTTTGATAAAATAGAATTTAAGTTTGTAATTTAAAGATAATCAATAATTAATTTTACTATTCAATTATTTTTTCTTTGATCATTAGATCCTTTTCTTCCTTCATTAATCGCATCAGCTAATCTGCCAAGCACAAGCTGAACTGATCTAACTGCATCATCATTACAAGGGATTGGGACCTCACATAAGTCTGGATCGCAATTTGTATCTAACATTGATACCAAGGATATATCGAGCTTTCTGGCTTCGAGAACTGCATTAGATTCTCTTCTTTGGTCAACTAAAACCACTACATCAGGTAATCTTCTCATATTTTTAAGTCCACCAAGATATTTCTGTAATCTCTCTAATTCTCTTCTTAAAACAGCAGCCTCTTTTTTGGGTCGCATTGCTATTGCTCCACTTGATTCCATTCTTTCTAAATCTTTAAGTCTCTCGATTCTTGCTTTCATTGTTGTCCAGTTGGTCAGCATACCTCCTAACCATCTTTGGTTTACATAAGCAGCACCACACCTAGATGCCTCTTGCGCAACAACCTCAGAAGCTTGTTTTTTAGTACCAACAAAAAGGAATCTTTTTCCACTTTTAGCAGCACTCCTAGTCCATTTATATGCGTTATTCATACATAAAGCAGTCTTAACGAGATCAATAATATGAACTCCGTTTCTTGCACAATAAATATACTTAGACATCTTGGGATTCCAACGTCTAGTTTGATGCCCAAAGTGAGCACCTGCCTCCATCATTTCGGAGAGAGTTACAACAGCCATTTAAAAAAAGTTTCGGGTTTGCCTCCATCTGACGGGAAATTTAAAATAAATCACCCGAAACAGTCAGATGTGTGGTTTTTGATTTTATCTATAATAGCAAAGAAGTTGCACCAACGACAGATTATTTTCTACTTAACTTGTTTAATTCATTTACATATAAAGAATTTAATGGGATTCTTAAAATTTCTTCAGCAAATCGGTTTTTGCCTTTTTTAACTAGATACCTTAAAAGAGGAGTTAATCTTTCAACATTTATTAATCCTCCAAGACACAATAACATCCAAAGGAGTCTATGAAAAATAGTTAGCTGAATAATAAAGCGGACTCTAATATTAGGATGTTTTTTATAAAATATTAAGGCCATTTTTGCTCTTTCAGATTCTTTTTTCACAAGGGGAATAATTTCTTTGCAATCAAAAGCAGGATGCCAATGAAACCCTTTTGCTGCAGGACATTTAATCAACTTAGTTCCTACTTTTTTTAATCTTTCGCCCAACTCTAGATCCTCCCAACCATATAAGCTAAAAGAGGAATCAAATAATCCAACATTCATAAGCAATTCTTTTGAAATGGCAACATTACCAGTTGCAAAGTAAGCGAAGGAAATATCTGTGAATTTATGAGGCTCATCAAACGGATTCTCAAAATTATTTGTATTAATTACAGAACCATAAGTGAAGCACTTCTTATTATATTTTTTCCAATAATTAACAAGACTAGTTACATGACTTATTAAGAAATTTTCGAGAACAACTAAATCACTATCTATAAAAATAATAATTTCATATTTTGCCTTCATTACCCCAAGATTTCTTCCTAGAGCAGGACCTCCATGTTTTTGCTCATATAAAACGACATGAGGTAATTTATCTAGATTTTCTTTTAGCCAATCAATGGTGCCATCTGTTGAACCATCATCTACGACAACAACCTCATAGTTTTTTACAAGTGAGTTTAATGTTTGTTTCTCAAGAGAATATAAACATTTTTTTAGTATTGGCTTTCTATTATAAGTTGGGATTACAACACTAACATTCATAATCTTGAAAGAGTTTAGCCGTAGTAAAAAAAGAAGTAAAGAGTTTAATTAAAAGTTTTCCTAATCAGCAGCTCCTCCATTATTTATAGTCCCTGTAACATTATTAGCACCATCGGTTCTTCCATCGCCACGTAATTTTCTTTTTTTGAATTTTCTTGCATAAGCACGGTTACGTTCTTGTTTCTCTTTTTTCAAATTCCTTCTCTTAGCCATAAAAAAATTATTATTTAAACTATTTTAACTCACTGAGCGCACTAAAAATTTTGCCATCCTCCATATTTAATATCCTATCTGCCATATCTGAAATTCTAGGATCATGTGTGACCATTAAAACCGAACAATTTTGCTCTTTTGCTAACCTTTTTAGTAAAGAAACAATTTCACGACCAGTAACACTATCTAATGCAGATGTTGGCTCATCTGCTAATAACAACAATGGATCTGCAGATAAAGCCCTTGCAATTGCTACTCTTTGTTTTTGCCCTCCCGATAAGTCATTAGGCAATTTTTTATGATGATCCTCTAACCCTACTTCAGATAACCATTTTCTAGCAATTTCTCTCCTTTGCAAATATGAAAGACCTTTAATTAAATCTGCTCCCATTTGGACATTTTGTTCAGCAGTTAAACACCTTAGAAGATTATGTCCTTGAAAAATCATGCCAATTTTCCTTCTTAATCTTTGCCTTGTTTTTCTAGAGGCGCCATTTAGTTCTTCATTAAGGACATTAAGGCTTCCTTCTTGGCATGTTCTTAATGCACCAATCAAAGTAAGTAAGGTTGTCTTCCCACAACCTGAAGGCCCTTTTAAAAGAACTAATTCACCCTTCTTAATATAAATTTGAACACCATCAAGAACTTTCTTCCTATTATCTCCAAGACCATAATAGTGACTTAAATTATTTATTAAAACTGTATTTTCTAGTGAGTTTTGATTAATTATTTTTCTTTTTTTCATCATAAGATAAATTTAGAAAATCTCTGCAGGATCAGCATCGACTAATTTACGCATAGCGATAGAGGCAGAACCCATACACATTATCAGGATAAGAACAAAAATTAAAATAGATTTACTTGCATCCATTGCTATGGGCAATTTTGTAGAGTTTCTAATTACGGCATAAAGAGCTTGACCAGAAATATAAGCAGGAATATAACCAAATAGGGCCAATAAAAAACCTTCTCTAGCTACTACAAAAAGAAGAGACTTCAATCTATATCCCATCGCCATTAAAGTGGCATATTCGGGCAAATGATCGCTTACATCACTATAAAGAATTTGGTAAACAACAACGCACCCTACAACAAAACCCATTAGTGCTCCTAGACTAAATATAAAACCAATAGCCGTACTATCTCTCCAATAATTTTTTTCAAAATCTATAAATTCTTTTTTTGTAAGAACTCTTACATCATTTGGGAGTGATTTATTTAAAATTCTTTTTATACGTTCAGGATCTGAAGAGGTTCTAATCTTAACTAGACCAATCTCAATACTTCCCTTAGGGTTGCTTGGCAATAATCTTAGAAAAGTCTCTTGACTTGTAATTAAATTTCCATCAGCACCAAAAGATGGCCCTAATTCAACTAAACCTTCTACCTTTATTCTTTTTCCTGCCACTTCAGTTTCAACGTTCATACCTTTCTTAAACCATTCTTCAATTGGACCAAATTCAGGTCTTGATAAAGTATCAAATAAAACTCTGCCAGGATTTTTTAGTTTTTCAGCTTTATTATTAAATTTTTCATCAATTAATAAAGAATCTGAAGGATTGAAACCTAAAGCCAATATTGATCTTGTTCTCAAATTATCAGGATTTCTCCAGAGTAAATAATTAAGATTTACTGGTGCGATACTTAAAACCTC
>CEUK01027728.1_pt1 | contig 20036 bp, 18 predicted proteins | sample 356451 | NCBI WGS metagenome assembly CEUK01 (sample SAMEA2622843, study PRJEB7988) | marine metagenome | isolation source: saline water (ENVO:00002010), including
TATTAACGCGCTAGAATCATAATTACATGCATTAATATCTATACATCCGGAACATGATGGGTTACTATCGCAATAATAATCTGATTGATTAATATTATCAATCACAAATAATCCACCATTTACAAATGGAAAATTATCTGATGGAATTGCATCGTAATAAATATTTTCTGATGCATCAAATAATTTAAATGTAGGAAATTGACCATTTAACATATATCCGTCTGTTGCATCAGAACCATCATTGCCCATAACTCCAATATCACAAACATTATTTGTACACATATTTATATCCCATTTTCTTGCTCCTACACAAATATCTCCATTAAAAGCGGCTAGCCAATCATTACTATCTAAATTGATGTTGTCAATGTAAATTTCATTCACATAATAAAATGCCTGAGATAAAGATTGATTAAAAGAAAACAAATCAGGAGAAGGAAATTCGGATTCAGTACATTCAAATGGATCACATACTAATGTCCCATCCCAACATAAATGATTTGCGCCTTCACCATTACATATACCACATTCATCAAATTGACCTATACATTCATCAATATCATCACAAATTCCATCATCATCAACATCTGTGCCATTTCCACCACAAATTCCACAATCATCTAGTATATTTCCATTACAATCACACTCATTTTCTGAAATATTATTTATATCACAAATTTCATCAATTACAACGTATGAAATCTCTTGAAAATTCATACTTCCTTCTGTAATTGTAAAAAAAGCCTCATATTCAGTAAGTGCACTTTCATCCCATATTTTTAATTTAATTGGATTATTTTCAATAAATCCTGGAAATTGAGGGCCATTAAAATCACAGTAATCAATATGTGACCAAGCTACAATTTCTAATTGACTTTGATTCCATTCCCCCGCTCCAACCAAAACCTCTCCAAATAAATCTTCACATTCTTCACCTTCACTTAATAAACCATTATAATCAAATACTCCTATTTGATCACCAATATCTAAGTTAGATATCGAGTTTGATAGTATAACTAATTGGGAAACACCCGTTGTATCAACTACATCTGAAAAATGGTTTGAATCTTGAAAATCACAATCCAAGTATGTTCCTGTTAATTCATATGGATTAAAACCATCTCCGATTATATCATTGGAAGAAAATATATAATTTTGGCTTAAATCAATCACAAAATCATTATCTTCATTATAATATTTGAATGTCATGACTTCGCCTGAAATTTGGTTGCTCCAAATAGAAAGTTCATATACGTAATTATCACCAGGGGGAAAATAAGTACTTCCATCTGAATCTAATGCACTAATATTACCATCTTCACCAAAAGCAGCTAATTTACCTGAAGTTTGTTCGATTCCATCTATAAAGATTTGAACCGCTGAAAGTGTTGCATTAAACTCATTTTCAAATGGAACTGTTTCATAGGATTCTTCCCAATTTGGAGTTCCGTATTCACAATCAGGAAAAGATAAAACTAAATTTAATACTAATATAAATATTATTTTGTTTCTCATAAGTTTGTGGATATGATGTAGATTTAAAAAATTATAATTGAGTGTTTGCTATCAATTTTTTTTCAGATTCAGATGCATAATTTTCATCCCAATCTTCTAATTTTTTTTTCATTATATTTCTATATAGCCAAGGAAATAATAGTGCAATAAAAAAGGTTGCTAAATAACCAAACGGCATTTTTGGAGCGTCTGAATATGGTTTTAATTTCCAATATGGTAAATGTGCTTTTTCATGGTGTGATGAATGCCTAGTTAAATTGAAAGTAAAAGCACTACTAACTAAGGTATTACTATTCCATGAATGTCTTGGTCTTACGGGTCTTCCCTCAACTCTAACTATACCATAATGTTCTACATAATTAATAGTTTCTAATAAAATTTTTGAAATAAATGCCGATATCATATAACAAAGCAAAGCAGTTGAACTACCAATGAAAAATATAATTAGTGATAGAATAACACTTCTGCCAATACCTACTAAAAATTTATTATCTAGATTAATAAAAGGTTTATTTTTACGATTTAGTCTATTTTTTTCAATTAAATAAGCGTTTTTATATTCATTATAAGTTGATCTAAACATGAAATAAAATATACCTTCATTTCTTCTTGCAGTAGCTCCGTCCTCTTCTAAACCAACTTGTTTATGATGACCATAAACATGCTCTATTGCAAAAACATTATCCCAACATAATGCTTGTAGCCAATTACCAAAAAACATATCAAATTTTTTATTTTTCCTATGAGTAAGTTCATGACCAACATTAACTCCAAAACCTCCAAGCATTAATCCAATAGATAAACAATAGCCAATAAATGAAGAGGTACTTTGACTATCAATAATATTAATCATAACTAAAATTAATATTAAAAGAAGAGGTAAGTTGATATATAGCATAAAATTAAGTATTGATGGATAACTATATTCAGGAACAGAAATATCTTCGCCAAATATAATATCACCAATTAAAATAAATGATGAAAATCCAATAAAAAAATACCAGATATAGTTATCACCTATTGATGCAAAAATAATTGCACAAATAAGTGAAAAAGGTGCTAATGAAAATTTTAAATATTTAAACATTTTAATCTATTAAATCTATATATTCCGTTTTTTTTAATAAAATTATTTGATATAAGATACTAAATGTTAGACCATAAATGACAATTTTTTGTGAAACTACATGAAAAAAAAGTGCATTTTCATCTGGTATGAAAAAATTGGAATCCCCAAATGAAACTGTTGGCATAGGAGGTCCAGAAATAAGAATGTAAACATAGTAAAAAACTAAACAAAATAAAATGAAATAAATAAGTGAAAAATAATTTGGTATATATTTGGATTTGAATATTAGATAAGTATATATCAACATTACAATTAGAAAAGATCTAAAAGCAAGATTTACAAAAAACATATGTTCTTTGAGAAACAAATCAGAAGGAGTAAAGCCTACAAAAATAAATCCAATCGCAGAGCAAATCGCGAAAAAAATCCCTAATTTACTAAGTTTTATTAATCCAATATTCTTAATTAACAAAAAATGCATTGCAAAATAATACGATATTATTCCAATGCCAACACTTAAAAGTGCATATGAAAATATTATACTTGATAGAAAATTAGTTTCTCCTGTCCATGATTTATATAAACCTAAATCACTAAAAAAATTCATAGTATGGATATATCCATTTTCAGAACTATCAAATTGAGGATTCATTTGATTATTAAACATAGACCCACCTGGATATAAATACATAGATAGGCTAGTAAGTACTAAAAATAACACACAACAAGTAAAACTTATTTTTAAGAGTATTTGAAATTTGTATTTATTATTCATAATATTATTCATTAATTACCTTAATATATTAAATAAAATAAAAAATAAATGAAAAATATCTTAATAGTTAGTTCAACATTAAAAAATAACTTCAAACTTGCAAATAGTTTAAATGATTATATAAATGATATATCAAAATCACTATCTTACGATTTAAAAACAAATGTTATTTCATTAGAAAATTTTGATTTACCAGTTTATACAGATGATAATTTTGATAAGTATATTGAAAAATATAGACAAAATATTGAAAAACTTACCCAAAATTTTACTAAATGCGATGGTATTATAATTTGTGCCCCAGAATATAATGGATCTACGCCCCCCATCGTAAATAATGCTATTGCATGGATTTCAACAACAACTGATTACTGGAGAGATGCATTTAATAATAAAGCAGCACTAGTTTGTACTAACAGTGGTGGAGTTGGTGCTAAATATATAACAATTATGAAACTACAACTTGAACATTTAGGCTGTGTAGTTATGCCCAGAGCAATTAGTTCAAATAAAAATAATCCTTTAAATCCTGAATCTGTTAAAAAAATTTTAAAGCAATTTATTAAACATATATAAAAAAAGGCCCTTATTAAGGGCCTTTTCTTAGTAGCGGGGGCAGGATTTGAACCTACGACCTTCGGGTTATGAGCCCGACGAGCTACCAGACTGCTCCACCCCGCGCCAATATCCTCCTATCTCACTCCAACAATAGGGCCCTAAACTTAAAAAATAGTTTAGAACAATAACAAGATATTATTTTTCATTTTAATAGTGTGACTTTTTTATTAACTATTTTATTTTCAATATGAAAAGACAAAATATAAATACCTGATGAAAAATTTTTATTAAACAAATTGACAGTTTTAATATTGTAGTCATCAGTTGTATAGTTAATTGAACCTAGATTAACATTTTTTAATAATTTCCCATTTAAATTATATAATTTTAATAAGATATTTTCAGACTTTATACCTGAATTAAAACGCAAAGTTAAATTTCCTTCTTCATCAGTTGGGTTTGGATAAATATAAATGTCATCCGAAAAATTTAAATCTAAAAAAGTTGAAGATAATAAGATTTCAGATTCATTTGAATTTAAATCAGAAATATAAACAGCGTTTAAAACATCATTTGAACTAATTATATCTGTTTGAAAACTATTACCTATGTTATCAATTGAATTGTGATCAGATAAAATACAAATATTTCCTTTGACAGTATTGGAGTTTGAATTATTTTGAATATTAATGATAGATATATCATATGGGTAAAATGAATTTATTTTAACTGATCTATTATTTAATGTTCGACTAATTGATTGTATAGTATCAATTTGAACTGGATTAGTACTAATAGGATTAAAGAAAAATTGATCACTATAATAATGAAATTCAGAATTTTGAATACCATTAAATAAATTTCTTGAATTAAAATCTAACCATGTATCCACAAATGTAGAATTATAATTAAATACACCATTATCTAAAACGCTATCTATTGCATCAAAGACTGATTCATTATCAAGATTATCATTTTGAGATATAAAGGAATATTCTTCCCATATCCTTTGCATGATTTGATTATCATAAATTTCATTTAAATAATGACCATATAAGCCTAATCCATAACCATTATAAGAATTCATATTTCTCTCTGGATTTGAAAAATAATCATCTCCATATTGACTAAAAAATATATAATCATTTATATCAGGGTAAATTAAATCTTCAATCCATATTGAACTTAATTCGTAAAAAAAAGAATTTTGACCAGGTACTGGAACATATGCTCTTTGTATTGCATGAAAATATTCATGTGCAATACTAATTTTCATTGCATCTAAACCAGATGTACTATAATTAGCTCCAATATAATCATCATCAATGACAACCCAAGATGCCCCATCATTCCCATCTGGACAATTCCAACCATAACTTCCATTTGGTAATTGTTTGATATAAATATCATATAACATATCTGAATCTGGAATGTGATTTCTAAAATTCATTATATCTACTGTATATCTCTGTGAGGAGTCTGCTGCTGTAGCTACTTCATTTGCAAAGTCTATTATTCCTTCATAATAGTCATTATAATGTATCAAAAAGTTTCCGCTAGGTGAAATTAATGTATTATCTAAACTGGGTCTTTCAGCACAAGATCTATTATTTCCTAAAGTTATATCTTGATTTTGATCAAAAAATCTTGTTGAAAAAATAGCTGATAAAAAAATTATTTTTATGAAATGAAAAATCATTTTTTCCTAAATGAAATTCTTATAGGTGTTCCTGAAAAACCAAATTGTTTTCTCAATTGATTTTCTAAATATCTCTTGTAATTTGTTGAAAATAAATGCGGATGATTACAATATAAAGCAAACAATGGTGGATTTTGTGCCAATTGAGTAATGTATTTTACTTTTAAAAATTTTCCATTAACAGAAGGAGGCTGATATCTATGTACTGCCTTTTCAAGAAAAGTATTAAGTTCATTTGTCTTAATTAGTCTCTTCTTTTCTTCATATACTTGCTTTGAGTGTTTTAAAATTTCTCGTACTCTTAGATTATTTTTTACTGAAATAAATAACATTGGATAATAGGCTAGCGATGGAAAAGATTCAATTATATCATCAGTTATATTTTTCAAAGTATAATTATTTTTTTCTATTAAATCCCATTTGTTGAAAACTAATAACAGTCCTTTTCCTTTATCAATAACATAACTTATAATGTTTCTATCTTGCTTGTTGAGACCTTTAGAAATATCTATTACAACTGCAGTTATATCCGATTCATCAATTGCTCTAAATGATCTAACACTACTGTAATATTCTATTTCATCTAATAATTTACTTCTTTTTCGTATTCCAGCTGTATCAATTATCCTAAATTTACTGTTATAATATGTTAAATATGAATCAACAGCATCGCGTGTAGTTCCTGCAATATCTGTAACTATAGATTTTTCTTTCTTAATTAAACTATTTACTAAAGAAGATTTACCCACATTAGGCATCCCAGCAATTGCTAGATTTATAAATTGCTCATTATCAGTATTAACCTTAAAATTTAAAAAAATATTTGATATAACATCTAATAAGTCTCCAACATTTCTTCCATGTTCAGCAGATACAAAAATTGGTTCGCCTAGTCCTAAATTATAATAATGATAGTTATTTGAATCTTCTTTTTGTTTATCTGCTTTATTTACAACTAGTTGAAACGGTTTTTCTAATTTTCTTATATTTTTTGCTAATTCTAAATCATTTGAAGTTAATTCAGCTTTAGCATCAACAACAAATACGATAAAATCAGATTCGTCTTTAGCAATGTCTAATTGGATTTTAATATTTTCATTAATAATATCATCCTCATTTAAAATAAATCCTCCAGTATCAATGATATCATAGTTATTACCCAACCAATCATAAGTTCCATAAACTCTATCTCTTGTTACACCTTCAATAGGAGAAACTATAGACTTTTTTTCACCAATAATTCTATTAAATAATGTTGATTTACCCACATTAGGTTTACCAATAATTGTTACTAACGGTTTACGTTTCATATTGTATATAATCTATTATTTCTTTAATACTATCATTTTTAGAAATTTTAAATGTTGTGTTTAATTTTTCTGATATTTGTTCAACACCCAAATCATCATTGTAATCTTTTTCAACAATAATTTGACTTAATTCACCATTAATTTTTATTAATTGATTACCTGCTGAATGTACAATTTCTTTACCTTAGCTATTTTCTTTTATTTTTACTATTTTCATTATATTTAATTTAACATATATATATTATCTTCGTAAATTATAAATATGATTGATAATGTACATAATAATGTTAAAAATGCTGCAACAATTTTACTGTATTCTGTTGCAAACGCAGATCAGAATATTGAAAAAGATGAGATAAAAATTATTAAGGAGATAGTTCAAGATTTTTTCTCAGTTGAATCCAAAGAGGCATATGATATCGTTGAAAGTGCTATTATAGAATTTAAAAAATCAACTAGCTATTTTAAATATGCTCAAATCTTAAATGAAAATTTTTCATATCAAGATAAATTAGATTTTATTTACTGTATATTTGAGGTAGCATTTTCAGATAGTGAGTTACATTTTAGAGAACAACATTTAATAAAACAAATTTCAAGTATATTAAATATTGAAAATCAAGATTTAATCAAAACTAAACTCGAGATTAAAAATTATCTTTAATTAAATTAGAATTTCTTTTTCTTTACTTTTAAGTATATCATCAAGTTTTGCAATATATGTATTTGTTATTTCTTGGATATTACTTAATTCTCTTTTGAGATTATCTTCAGATAAATCATGGGATTTTTCAAGTTTTTTCAATTGCTCATTAGCATCTCTTCTAATATTTCTAATTGCAATTTTACCATCTTCAATAATTTTGTGTACTTGTCTAACTAATTCTTTTCTTCTTTCATCAGTTAATGAAGGTATATTCAACCTTATTATGTTACCATCATTACTTGGTGTAAGACCAATATCAGATTCAACTATAGCCTTTTCAATTAATTCTATTGTTGATGGATCAAATGGTTGTATTGAGATTAATTGAGCTTCAGGTATTGTTATATTTGCAACATTATTTAAAGGAGTTGGCACACCGTAATAATCTACTTTGACAGGATTTAAAATTTGAGTGGAGGCCCTACCTGTTCTAATAAAAGATACTTCCTGGTTATAATGCTCAACAGCTTTTTCCATTTTATTTTTTGATGTTAAAAAAATTTCTTGTTCCATTATCACCTCTATTTAATTATTGTGCCAACTTTATCTTTCGAAAATAAAAAATTTTTCAAATTATTTCCAGTATTAATGTTAATTACTGAAATGGGAAGATTATTTTCTTTACATAATGTTATTGCAGTTAAATCCATAACTTTCAATTCATTATCTAAAACTGATTTATAAGATAAATTATCATATTTTTTTGCATTCTTATTCTTTTTAGGGTCACTATCATAAACACCATCAACTTTTGTACCTTTAATTATTATATCTGCTTTAACTTCAATTGCTCTAAGTGCAGCTGCTGTGTCCGTTGTAAAATAAGGATTGCCTGTTCCTCCTGCAAAAATAACTATTCTACCTTTTTCTAAATGTCTCGTTGCTCTTCTTCGTATGTATGGTTCTGCTAACTGTCTAATTGATAATGCAGACATGACTCTCGTATCACAAGAAATTCTTTCAAGTTCATTTTGAAGTGCTACAGAATTCATAATTGTACCCATCATACCAATATAATCACCAGAAACTCTATCCATTCCTTCATTTTCTGATGAAACTCCTCTGAAGATATTACCAGCACCAATAACTATACCAATTTCAATATTTTCATTATGGATTTCTTTTATCTGATTAGCAAGTTTTGAAACTATTTTATAGTCAATACCAAATTCTTTGGGACCAGAAAGAACTTCACCACTTAGTTTAATTAATATTCTATTGTAGTGATGATCCTTCATTTTTAATTTGTTTATGAATTATCCTAAGTTTTGACTAGTTCGCCAAGTTGAAATCTAGAAAATCTTTTTATTTCTATATTTTCACCCAGAGTAGATATAGTGTCACTAAGCAAATCTGAAATAACTTTATCAGGATCTTTTACGAAGTTTTGCTCTAGTAGCACATTTTCCTGAAAAAATTTATTCATTCTACCATCAATCATTTTCTCAACTATATTTTCAGGTTTACCACTTTGAAGAGCTTGATCTCTGAAAATTTCTTTCTCTTTCTCTATGATATCAGAAGGAATATCATCTCTTTGAATACCAATTGGTGATGTTGCTGCAATATGCATAGCTATATCTTTTGAAAAATCTTGAAAAGCATCTGTTCTAGCAACAAAATCTGTTTCACAATTGATTTCTACTAAAACACCTAATTTTGAACCAGGATGGATATATGGTACAATAATTCCATCTTTAGCATCTCTACCAGCTTTCTTTTTAGCTTTGGCAATACCATTTTTTCTTAAAATATCCATAGCTTTGTCAATATCATAACCAGACTCTTCTAATGCTTTTTTGCAATCCATCATTCCAGCACCAGATATATCTCTTAATTGTTTGACTGTTTTAGCTGAACTCATTTATTCTCCTTAGAAACATCATCTTGCTTATTTTTAATTTCTTCTTTTTCAGAATTTAAATCCAGTAATAATGAAGAAATATGATTTAAAATAGCGCTAATTGATTTAATTGAATCATCATTACCTGGAATAGCATAATCTACATCTAATGGGCTTGTATTAGAATCAACTAATGCAAATACAGGAATACCTAATCTTTTAGCCTCTAAGATTGCTATTTTTTCATTATTAGCATCAACAATGAAAAGAGCTGCAGGCAAATATCTCATGTCTCTAATTCCACGATGTAAATCTGACAGTCTATTTCTTTCACGATTTAATTGAGTTAACTCTTTCTTTGTAAGATTTTTATAGACATCTGAAGATTCCTTTTCAAGAACTTTAAGTCTATTAATACTTCTTTTTATAGTTGAGAAATTAGTAAGTGTGCCTCCGAGCCATCTTTCATTAACGTAAAACATGCCACATTTGTCAGCACTTTCTTGAACAACTTCTTTTGCTTGTTTTTTCGTTCCAACAAACAAAACATTACCACCATTTGAAACAATTTTTGTTAATTCTTTTAATGCGATGTTTAAATTTTCAATTGTTTTATTTACATCAATAATGTGAATACCATTTTTTTGTCCAGCTATAAATTTTTTAAAATTTGGATTCCACTTTTGTGTAGGATGTCCAAAATGAACTCCTGATTCAATTAAGTATTCTGTTGATAATTCGCTCATATAATTCCTAACGTTTAGAGAACTGGAATTTCTTCCTGGCTCCTGGTTGACCATATTTTTTTCTTTCGACTTTTCGTGAGTCTCTTGTTAACATACCATTTGATTTTAAGGTAGGTCTAAAATCAGGATTGACTTTTTCTAATACTCTAGAGATACCTAATCTTACTGCACCTGCTTGACCTGTTGAACCTCCACCAGATACATTAACAGAAATATCAAATTGATTGTTTAACTCAAGTACATCAAACGGTCTTTTGATAATCATTTTTTGTGTATCTCTATTAAAATATTCATCAAAATCTCTACCATTGACAAGAAATTTTCCTTTGCCTGTTTTCAATTCAACTCTTGCAATAGATGATTTTCTTCTACCAGTTGCAATCCACTTTTGATTTTTTGTATTTGCCATTATTTAAACCTTAATTAATTGATAGTTCTTTAGGTAATTGTGCATCATGAGGATGACTTGAACCTGAATAAACCTTTAAATGATTGAGAAGTTTTCTTCCAAGTTTATTGTGTGGAAGCATCCCTTTAACAGCGGATCTTATAACCTGATCAGGTTTATGTTCTAACATTTTTTTGAAAGATACAGTTTTTTGACCACCAGGATATCCTGTATGTCTCCAATACTCTTTTGTGTTTTGCTTGTTACCAGTTAAAACAACTTTATCTGCATTGATAACAATAATAAAATCACTCATATCTAAATTAGGTGAAAAATTAACTTTATTCTTACCTCTTAAAATTTGGGCTATAGAACTTGCTAATCTACCTAATGTTTTATCTTTAGCGTCAATAATATACCAATCTCTAACTATTTCGCTGCTTTTTATTGATTCTGTTTTCATTTTTTAAATCTTTTATTTAGTAATTAGTAAAGCCCGATAAGTTAACAGAAGAACTTTATACTAGTCAAGGATATTATTTATTTTATAAATAAATTATTTTGGCTAATTGTAGCATAAATTTTACCAATGAATTCTTGATTGATAAATGGTGAATTTGAAGATTTTGAATATATATCATCACTTGTGAATGTCCACTTTTGTTTTGGATCTATAATTACTAGTTCAGCTAATGAACCAACTTTTATATCACATAGATCTATATTCATAATTTTTGCAGGATTTAAAGAAAAAAGTCTCAATATAGATTCAATTTTAAAATTATTTTTTATCAATTTAGTATGGGTTGCTGCAAAAGCCGTTTCTAGACTAATAGTACCTGATTTAGAGTGATAAAAATCATTATCTTTTTCATCAAATTTTACTGGAGTATGATTTGATGCAATACAATCTATGGTACCTTTCTTTAATGCAGATATTAAATTTTCAATATCATTTTTTGATCTAATTGGTGGAGATATTTTTAAGTTTGAATTAAAATTCATTAATTCCTCATCATTAAAAAATAAATGTTGAGGCGTAACCTCAGCAGATACATTAGTATGATCATTTTTAAACATCTCAATTAATTTAATAGATTCTGATGCAGTCACTGTTGGGATATGAATTAAGCCATCAACATATTTTGTAATTTGCAAATCTCTAAAAATCATAACTGATTCAGCAATTATTGGATTTCCTGATATTCCTAATAAATTAGAAGTTATTGATTCATTCATATGTCCATTATTAACCAAATCTATATTTTCAGGATGATTAATAAATGGTATGTTAAACATTTTTGAATACTCGATTGCATATCTGGCAACCTGTGCATTCATTATTGCGTTTTTACCATCAGATATTGCAACTATTCCAGAATTGTACATTGAACCAATTTCAGCAATATCTTGGCCTTTTAGTCCTTTTGTAACAGCGCCAATTGGAAGAATGGATAATGGTAAATTTTCAGATTCATTATTTATATAGTCAACTAATTCAGAATTATCTATTACTGGACTTGTATTAGGCATCAAGCAAACTTTAGTGTATCCTCCTGCCAATGCTGCATAAGATCCAGATAATAAATCTTCATCATCATTTGTACCAGGAGAATTAAATGTTGAATTAATATCAACAAAAGATTGTGTTATAATTTTATCTTTACAATCTATTACCTCAATTTCATCACTGACATCAATAGTTCCAATTTGAGAAATTTTTCCACTTTCTATAAAAATATCTACTTTATTTTTTTTACCTGTAAGAATATCTATTACTTCACCGTTTTTGAATAAAATTTTAGAATTTGAAATATTTTTTATTTTATTTTTCATTACCAGCTCCTAACAAGAGATATAATATGCTCATTCTAACAGCAACTCCATTTAAAACCTGATTTAAAATAATAGATTGATCTGAATCAGCTACATAAGTATCAACTTCAACTCCTCTATTTATTGGGCCAGGATGCATAATAACTATTTCTTTTTTTAATCTTTGCATTCTCTCTTTAGTAACACCAAATAGATCTCTGTATTCTTTGATTGAAGGTATTAATCCTATACCCATTCTCTCTCTTTGTATTCTTAAAATATTTAGTGCATCAGACCATTCCAATGCTTCATTTATATCGTGCGAAATACTTACACCAAATTCATGCATAAATTTTGGAATCAAATGAGGAGGGCCGCAAAGCATGACTTTTGCACCCATATTTTGTAATCCCAAAATATTAGACATAGCAACTCTGCTATGAAGTATATCACCAACAATAGATATTTTTAAATCTTTAACTTTACCAAACTTTTCATAGAGGCTTGTAATATCAAGCATAGCCTGTGTAGGATGTTCATTTGTTCCATCACCAGCATTTACAATAGGACAATCCAAGTATTCTGTTAATTTTAAGCATGAGCCTGGCACGGGATGTCTCATAACAGCACAATCAATTTTCATGGCTTGAATGTTCTGAACTGTATCTCTTAAACTTTCACCTTTGTTTAAACTTGATGAACTTGCAGAAAAATTCATCACATCAGCTGATAATCTTTTTTCTGCTAGTTCAAAAGATAGTTTTGTTCTAGTTGAATTTTCAAAAAAGAGATTTACTATATTTTTTCCTTTTAATGAAGGTATTTTCTTTATTGGCCTTTCTAAAACTTCTCTAAAAGTTAGAGCAGTATCAATAATTAACTGCATATCAGATGACTTTGCATCTTTCAATCCTATAAAATGTTTTGTACTAAGATTACTCATTATACTCCAATAATTTGACAGATTCTTCATTATCAACATCTTTTAGATATACATGTACATGTTCATTAAATGAAGTAGGATAATTTTTACCTACATAATTTGCTTTAATTGGCAATTCTCTATGACCTCTGTCAATTAATACAGCTAACTCTAATTTATCGGGTCTACCCAAAGAGAAAATTTCTTCCATAGCTGCTCTGATAGTTCTTCCAGTGTACAAAACATCATCAATAAGTATTATATTTTTTTTATTCATGTTAAATAAAATGTTTGATGGTCCAACCTTTGGACTTCCAAGATTAGTTTCAAAATCATCTCTATAAAAAGTCACATCAATACTACCTAAATCAATATTAATACCAGTAATTTTTTCAATAATAGAGTGCAATCTATTTGCGATAACATCTCCTCTAGTTCTAATACCAACCAAAGCTAAATTTTTTAAATTTGAGTTTTTTTCAATAATCTCATGTGATAGTCTAGTTAAAGTTTTATCAATTTGAGAACTATCTAGTAAGATTGCTTTATGACTTTTATTCATAATATAGTTACCTAATTTTTTAGCGGATACAAAAAAAGGGCATCATGGCCCCCTTAAAAAAATCTGCTATACCCTTAATTGTATCTCGTACAATGCTTAAAGGGAGCATATAAATAGCATTTGAATTTATAACTTAAAAACAAAAAGTAAAATAACTAAATTATGTTAATGCTAAAAATGTTAGATATATATATTTTTAAAAACTTCATTTTAAGAGTGATTTTTTTATTACTTATAATTAGTTCAATAATAATTTTAACAAATTTTGTTGAGATGATAGATAATTTTATTAATGCAGGAATGGGTAGTAAAGAAATATTTAATTATTATTTTTTAACAATACCAATGTTTATCAGTTATGCTATTCCAATGTCTATTACAATTGGAGTTGTTTTGTCAATATTATCTCATATTAAAAATAATGAACTTATTGCTATAAGATCACTTGGAATCGGCTATTTAAGAATCGGTACAATAATAGCATTATGTAGTTTATTGATCAGTTTTGGGCACTTTTATTTTGAAAATAACATTGTATCAAATAGTAATCACAAAAGAACTATATTGATGAAAAAATATAATTTGAAAAAAAATAAAACAAAACTAAGAAATTTTGTTGAAGATATTGACAAAAGTAAGTCTATTGTAATAATGAATTACAATAATAAAAAAGAAGTTGCTAATAACATTACTATCAATGATATTAATAAAAATAATAATGTAACCTATAGAATTGATGCTAAATCTATGAAATGGAACTCAAAATATGATAAATGGTTTTTTGATGAAATGAATTTAAGATTATGGATAAATAATATTCTTCAAAAACAGTCAATTATAAAAGATACTTTAGTTAGCATTAAAAATATAAATCCTATTTATTTAATTTCAGAATTTACTTTGCCAGAAGAAATGAATTATTATGAATTACTTGAATTTATTAATGTTAAAAAAGAAAGCTCAAGTAACACAAATAAATGGGAAGTTGGCCTGCATCATAAAATTTCATATCCATTTTCTAATTTATTTCTGACATTATTTGCAATTGTGTGCGCAATTGGTTTAAAAAGTTCAAATGTATCATATGGTGTTGGCTTGAGTCTATTAATAATTGTGATATATTATATATTGATTGTAATTGGAAAGAATTTAGGTATTGAAGGAACAATAAGTCCGCTAGTATCTGCATGGATTCCTAACCTTAGTGTATTTGCTATGACAATTATTTATTATAAAAGATTTGTTTTTTAAAATCTTTTTGTTCTAAAAATAATTGAAGTTGAATAGTCTATACCTTTTGTTGACTGAAAGAATATAGCATCATTAAAACTTACTCCATTAGTAATTTCTAATGGACCAAATTTAAAACCATAAGAAAATCCTGAATATATCTGACCTTTTTCTTTTATTGAAAATCCAATTGTTATCGGTTGATTTTTAAATCTATTAAATATTAATCCAGTAGATAGTTTCCACAATTCACTATTTCTAAGATTATTAGAAAATGATGACTCTAAACTTATACATAATCTAATTTTTTCTTCTAGTTGTGTAGAAAAACTAAAATTTATATTAGTTGGATAATCTGTGGTATAATATTGCGATTCTAAATTCAGTAATCTTAATTGAGAACTGGTTAAATTTTTACTTTTCAATAAATAAGATCCGTTATCGGTCTCTATCAGAGAGTTAGTATTTAATAAACTATCAATATCAAAAGGAATATCATCTATATTTTTAAATTCAACTACTGGATAATTCTCAACTGAATATATTTCATTTAAAGGTAAACTTATTATGTTCAATGCATTAAGTGTATCAAGTTTAATTGAAAAAAATTGTTTTTCATTATATCTTAATGGCAATTCTGAAATAATATTATCTCTTATCAGATTATGAGTTACGTTATTTTCATCCCAATTTATTTTTCCAAATAAATTATTAATAGTTAATCCAAAATTGATTTTATCAGAAAAATCATAAATTAAACCTAAATCAAGAGCAAAACCACTTCCTCCTACTGCTTGATTAACTAAATATTTTGCTTCTCCCATAAATCCTGTAGTAGTATCAGTTATAAAGAAAGATGAATTATCAGATAGGTTAACCAAATCTCCATAAGCAATACCTTGTAAATATTTAATTTTTATACCATAAGATAAATTATTTATTTTTTTTGAGTACCCAAGTCCAGATTCTGAAAAAACATTTATGTTACTTGAACCATTTAAACTATATATTTCATTTGGTTCATTTCCGTACAATAAAAGTTTAACAAATGATTGTGGTAAATTAGATTCATTAACAAAATAAACTCTATTGTGGAATGAGATATTATTGAAAACTATATCTGTAAAAGGAAGGTTGAATGCCATATGTGTATTTAAATTAAGCCCACCATTAAATATTTCATAAAGTTCTGATTTTGGATAATAATTAGGATCTGTACTATCGTCAAAGTTTGCTCCATTTATATCGTTATATTTTGATATAGATAAAAAATTATTGTCAAAACCTGCATTAAATCCAATCAATTTTATACTCAAACCATTATGACTGGCTAATGAGGCTGGATTGATTGATCTAAAATCATTAAATGCTATTGCTGAAGCCCCTGAAATTGAAACATTTTCTGGATTAATATTATATGCAGATATAATTAAATTAAATAAAACTAATAAAATATAAACTTTATTTATCATTCTTCAAGTAAACCAGAACTTAAAAGTTTAAAAATTAAATGTGAATTTATTGATAAAGTATTTTTTGGTTGAAATGTAATAGTATCCAATTCACTATCAAACACAAATCTTGGTATTAAATATTGAGATGAATCTCTTGTAAAGTAGTTAATTTGATCATCTAAAATTATTGTTTGATATGTTAAAATTGAATCTAAAACCATACCAATTGAATCTAGGTTTGGTGAATTAAAATCAAGATTAAGTAAATTCTCAAAATAATAATTATGATCTGAACTTAAACAGTCCATATGAGATACAAATGTATTAGTACTATCATATTCTACTTGAAGATTTTCACATAAAAGATAATTTTGTATATCTGCACTACAAGTAGAATCTATATTTTGCTCATTAAGATTGCCACTAATTAATGAATCTATACACATTGGGAAAAAATCAGGACTATTTGTAATATACATAAGTAAATTACCCCCAAATGGAATTTTATTATTTACACTCATATTTAAAGTAGCTGATACAAGTCCACTATCAATCTTAGTTGCAGTTTGTCTATCCATGGCATTTAAATTGGTAAAATCATCTGGCACAAAACTAAATATATCTCCATTTTCAATAACTATTGTCAAAGGTTGAATTTCAATTTCAATTTCACCCCACAAAGATTTTTCAGGTAATAAAGTTGCATCGCCATCCATAACTGCATAGCCAGAAATATCTATAATATCATAAGAAAATAATTCAGTGATTCTATTATCCATAATTTCTATAACTGGATCATCATGAATAATAGGGCTGTTTCCATAATGTACTGTTGACATTGTATCTTGGATAAAAGCTATTTTTAATGTATCAATATCAGAGTATGGATCTAATTGTTCTAAAAATTTTATATTTGGTTCAACATGAATCTTAAGGGTATCATCATCAGAAATTCCAAATAAGTCTAAATATAATTTCATATCTGCTGAAATTTGATTATATAAATATAAATTAAACTTCAAATAAGGTAAATCGAAACCCTCAAAACCAGAAGGTAAATTACCTAAATCAATATTTGAAGTTGAAAATTCATTTAAATTAACTCTCAACTCATCTAATTGAATTGTTTTTGTTTCTATACCATTTCCTGTTAAACCATAAGGTTGACCAAAATTAAGTTCTGCATTATCTTCATCCAATGTAACTGAGTATCCAATCGTTAGCGAGTCTACACTAGAACCATCTGAATTTTTTATCGTATAATTTGATAATAAAATATCATCAAATTGTTGGCCTTGCATGATTGTTTGAGTGCTAGATAAAGGTTGATTTTGAGAATCAAATAAATTAGAAGAATATAAATTAAAATTTATATCAGTGAAGAAATCATTTGTTAAATCAAATGAAATACGATTCGTATCTACATCATTAATGTTTGATATTAAGCCTTGAACAAGTTGCATATTATCATCTACAGGTAAAGCAACAGAATAACTCGTATCAATTAAACAATTTAAATCTGCATTAAGAGATTCAAAATTATCAATTTCAAGTTCGTTTGATATAGTAATTTTTTCATTTCCAGTAATCCATACGCCTGTTGGTAAATCTAAACACTCATTTCCATTCCAGTTTCCATTTATGGAATCACAACAAATCTCATTTGATGTACACGCAACATAACAATCATTATTAATCCAACTACCATTTATAATATCATTGCAAAATGTTTGATTCATTTCAATTACAACATAACATAAACTGCCATTCCATTGTGTATCACCTGGAATAAGATTACATGAAAATTCATCGTAAATATTTGGTATAATTTGTATACATTGATTATTATCCCATGAATAACCTAATTCTAGACATATATTTTGGTCAATGTTGATTGAAATAAAACAATCATCATTTTGCCATAAGTATCCTAATTCTGTACAAGTATTTTCATTATACAATTCACACGAGTTATAATTATTTGATAAAGTTAAATCTTCGTCAATTCTGAGATAAACACTTGAACTTACATCGCAACCTAAATCTTTGTTAAATAAGTTTGTAACTTCAATTTCTTGACCATCAATTTGTGTTAAATAGTTATTAATTAAATCTTCACCATTTGACGTAATCTGTAATCTAAATTCATCAATTACAAAAGGGAACTCATTGTTAATTGTAAATGTATTATTTCCTTGACCAATTGTAAGCCAATTCAATTCATCTAAACATTGTATTTGTCCAATTTCATCACAAAAACCATCATTTGTATCTTCAATTAAATTTTCTAAATCATTGTCTAAAAAATTTAAATCTGATGGAAAACATTTTCCATCTTCAATTAAATTTGGATCATTAATTAAACTGGATAATAAAATTTCCTCTGTGATTGATGGAAATGTAGGCATTGGATTTGGATTGGAAACTGTAATATTTGTAAAATTAAATTCTAAATCATTTGATGGGATAATAAAAAAGGACTCATCTGTTTTTACATATCCTGAGTCAATTACAGTTTCTTTCAATTCAATTATAAAATTACTACTGTCAGGCTGAACAATTTGAATATCATTACTATCTGAGGCGATTGATGCCATGCTGTAATTTTCATTAATTAGAGGTATTAATAAATCAAACTCCCATGATGGAGTTTCCCATTTCTGAGGCAATCGAAAATCGCAGCCTGATAAAAATAATATAAAAAATATTACAGATATTTTTAAATATTTGGTAAATAATTTAATATCTGTAGTTTTTATTTTTAAATGGCCCTTTTTTAGGTATTCCTGTGTAGTTTGATTGATCATCTGTCATCTTAGTTAATTTTACACCTAAATGATCAAGGTGCAACATTGCAACTTTTTCATCTAAATGTCTAGGTAAAATGTGAACACCTTCATTTACTTCACCGTTCCACAATGCTATTTGCGCAAATACTTGATTTGTAAAAGACGTTGACATAACAAAAGAAGAATGACCTGTAGCATTTCCTAAATTAACTAATCTTCCCTTTGATAATAAAATAATAGATTTTCCATCTGAAAATTCATATCTATCAACTTGTGGTTTTATATTGTATTCAGTAGTATTTTTTTCTAAATATTCTACATCAATCTCATGATCAAAGTGACCTATATTGCATAGAATAGCATTATTTTTCATTTTATTTAAATGATTTCTATTAACAACATGTTTATTTCCTGTTGCAGTAACAAAAATATCACAAAGTTCAGATGCTTCTTCCATATCAATTACTGAAAAACCCTCCATTGCAGCTTGCAATGCACAAATTGGATCAATTTCAGTTACAAATACTTGAGCTCCATAACCCTGCATGGATTGAGCACATCCCTTACCAACGTCACCGTATCCACATACAACTACTTTTTTACCTGCTAGCATTATGTCTGTTGCTCTTTTTAAACCATCAGCTAAAGATTCTCT
>CEUK01011215.1_pt1 | contig 20005 bp, 19 predicted proteins | sample 356451 | NCBI WGS metagenome assembly CEUK01 (sample SAMEA2622843, study PRJEB7988) | marine metagenome | isolation source: saline water (ENVO:00002010), including
CCTAAGAAAAGCGAGGCTGGGGCTCCTAGAGCCCCAGTCTCCACCTTTTTTATCGACGTTATAGTTTACTTTTTACACTGAATGGAGCCTTGCCGCACCAACTGCACCAGTCAAATCACCATACTTGGAAATTGAAACAGGTACTACAACTTCCGTTTGAACGATATCGATCCATTGTTCAGAACTCGCAGTAATCCCTCCACTGAGAATAAATCGATTTGGATTGAATGTCTTGTGCAGATAATCAAGAATTGATGTCAATCGTTCTGCCCATATTTCCAAGGACAGATTTTCTTTGTTCAAGGTTCGCACAGAAGCCCATTCTTCGAGCGAACAATTCAATTCTGGATGGAGAATTCGTCCATACTCAGTTCCAGCATTCAATTCACCTTTTCGAAGCCATGCGGATCCTATTCCAGTCCCAAGTGTGAGACATAGGATATCTTCATGTTCCCAATTCGGCGTCTGCTTCGCCATCGCTAATGCTGAAGCATCAGCATCGTTGATGATTCGGACTCGACCTCTCGACCAACTTAATACTAAAGAAACCAAATCAAACCCTTCCCATTCCGGGCCAAGATTTGGTGCATCAATGATCGTCGTTCCATCAACAATACCTGGGAAACCGATTCCAATATCGCCTTCAAATGCCCATTCCTTGACAATTTCCAAAATCATTCGCTCAACATCACTTGGACTCATTCCTGATTCGTATTTTTTTGTAGCATCTGCAAGAATCCGTCCTTTCTCAAAAAGACAGAATTTGATGGAAGAGCCACCAATATCAACACCAAGAACAGGTTGTTCTTGATCCAATGAATCACTTCCTCATCGAATCGATAAGTCGCTCTTTCATCGATTGACGGAAGGTTAAGAGTCGAAGTTTGGGCGCGTTCAAGTCCACTGTAATTGACGCCCCCCGATTAAAATGCACCTCGTCCCATCCATCAGGAACGACATAGCCTCGGTGCATATCACTCAAGATCTGCGTAGGCTCATCGGTCCAATCAACCCATGACCATCGCTCATCAACACGTTGCCGATGATTCAAATCTCGTGCAAGGACGAAGTAATGAGATTCTTCCTGTCCTTCGACAATTTCACTTCGGATTTCATCGAGAGTAGTAGTATCGAGACCATGGGAAAACCAAGCACCTTGGCCAAGCCATGTCGAGAAAATCAATCCACTACTTTGTTGCTTGGTGCTCTTTTCTCCTCGACGTAGATGATACTTGCTCGGAGCATATTGATGTGTATTCGCAATCAGTAATTCATTCATTGCTGGATCGGTCGTGTAGCGGTTTCCAGATGTTGAATCAATGATTGCTCGTAATCGTGGCAGATTGTTTTCAATCGCTTCACCATGAAGTGCAGCAGAGAAATCCTCAGCGAACGTCTCGAGGGTGGAATCCATGTAGAAACCAACACTTCCATTCGCATCAAGGGATACTGGGTGCGAATTCACGCCCATGACGGGTGTACTCTCATCGATGTTATGGGAGATTGATGTGAGTGTTCCATCTCCCCCAAGAACAACAACCAGATCACGTCCGATGAAATCAGCTCTGCGTACTCGTTCCCGAGCACGCAATTCCACACGAAGTTGATGTGATGTTTTCATATCTTCAAGAATTGCTTCAAGTTGAGCAAGACTCTCATCATGGATGGATTCGAAGTTTTTCTTGTACACAACGAGCACGTTGGTCATGAACTCTCCTCCAATTCACCCCAAGTGGTCAACCTTCTTGAAGAAGACCGATGATTCATAAATCACCACGACTAGGAAACAACATGGAAGAGAAAGATGATTTCTGGGGCGAAGTCGCATCTGAGCAAAATGAATCGATTCCTTCGATGATTATTTCAGATGGTGCTTCATCAAATGAAAATGTACTCACCGGCGTTACACAGACCATATCTGCACAGCAAAATCAAATGGTTTTGATGCAAAAACCAAGTGAAGCTCCGAAGATTATTGGCGTTCTTGTCATCTTATGGGGGGGTTTCACTATACTGTTAACACTCGCCTCACCTTTCGTTAATGAATCAATCAACAATCTTCTCCCTGAAGAAGAACGAGCGGATTTAACGATGGGGACGATTGATTACATCACCTCTTTTGTCTCAGTACTGATCGGTCTTGGTTACATTTATTCTGGCAATCTCATGGTAAAACGTCAACGTTCAGGGGTCAACCTAACGCTTGGAATAATTGCAGTCTCGTTCTTGATTCAAGTGATCATATTTTTATTCGAGCCAATTCCAAAGACCTACGAAGATGCGGAAGGGATGTATTACGGAATTGGAATTGGAACGAATATCTTCTGTGGGGCGATGTGTTGCCTTTTGGCAGCGATTCCCCTCATGGTGAACAATGCGCAACTCGAGCCGGTAAATCTCGCACCTACATCACAACCAGGTTGGGGAGATGAGAATCAATTCTGATTCAATGGAGGAGATGCATTGGGCGTAAGGAATACTGGGACGTATGGAACGTATACAGAGGAAATGACCATCAATACTCCTGAACGCTATCAAATCGTTTGTATTACCAACGATGTAGAACGAATCGTTCGAGAAAGTGGAATCGATGATGGATTGGTTCTCGTCAACCCGATGCATATTACTGCCTCATGTTACGTCAATGATCTTGAATATGGTCTTCATCATGATATCATGGCTTGGCTTGAAAAATTGGCTCCCTATCATGGACAAGATGGAAAGGATGGGGGAGAATATCATCATCATCGAACCGGTGAAGACAATGGCGATGCACATCTGAAGCGCCAACTTCTCGGACAACAAGTAACGATGCCTGTACAAAATGGACGATTACATCTTGGAACCTGGGAACAAATCCATTATGCTGAATTCGATGGGCAACGCCCAAAGCGGATTCTCGTCAAAGTCGTTGGTATCCTTGCTTAATCATGAGGTAGACCCTTAAACCAACGTCAGCAGGCGTTGTTATGAACATCAACGATTTGAATCTTGACCGTGGCTTTTTCCAACTAACATTGCCATATCGGTGGCAATATTGGGTTGGTTGGGTCTTTGGAATGCTCATGGTCCTTGTCGGAGCCCTGGCAAATCCGTTGATTGCTTTATTCGGCCTCCTCGTTGTTGCACTTTGTTCACCAGGCTCTCTCGAAGCAGATCTTCACAAGGTCCGTAAAGCAGCCCCGCAACCTGAAGACCTCGAAAAAGAAGCCTTGGAGAAGGGATTCTCCATCGATTCATGGTGGATGGGGCGAACATCTTACACGCCAACAACCGATCCTAGCGATTGGATTCTGACAGCTCCCGGTCCTACAACCTGGAACGCTGATCAATACCTCCCACATGGAGACGGAACACCACTTCCAGAACATCCCATGAACGTAGGAACACCACGTCCAGCAACCATGTCCACGTATGGCGTCATGATGACACTCTTTGTTGTTGGAGCATGTCTTGCAATTAACTATGCAGTTGAAAATTCCACACCCGAGGAAGATCTGTCCATCCTACCGTACATTGCGCTTGGCGTAGGCGCTATTTGGGCCATTATTGGCTATTTCCAATACAAAATGCAACGCCAAATGGCTGATACGCCAACCAGTCTCGTACGCTCTGTTGCAGTTGGCAATCCAGAACTTGTTGGACAAGTACGCCCATCAAAGGCAGGCGTCCTTCGAGTCGTTGTCGATGGACACCCAAATCGAGTCATACCAAACTGTGTTCAGTTTCATTGGTCGTATGAAGTCAAGATTCGCGAACATTATACCGATAGCGAGGGTAATCGAAAAACGAGAGAATACTGGAAGACAATTCGAGAAGATCTTGGTGGCGTTCCATTCATTCTGAACGATGGAACAGGGGGTATTCTTGTCAAACCAACAACCTTTGCACGAACCGACATGGGTCAATATCTCAAGCGATGGGAATCGAATCATGCGGACTCGCTCAAGAAGGAACTTGGAATGGAATTTGCAGCCCGCCTGTTTACAGGTGGTAACGTTGTCAAGCATCGATGGACAGTTTACGCACTTCGAATCGGTAACCCAGTTTATGTTCTTGGAACGACAAAAAGCCGCCCTCAAGAAGAACTTCAGAATGAAGGGCTCGATGGAACACTGCAAAACACGTTGCTCGAAGTTGTTGGTGAAGATGCCCCTGGCATCAAGGCAACCCTGCAACGCGGTACTGAATTAGCGAACATGGGGCGTATGCGTTCTTCATTCGAAGTGATGTTGATTCCTCTTTGTCTGACACTCGGTGGTCTCGTTCTGACCCTGATGAACCTCTAAGCGTAGAAGCGCATCCTTCTTGACCCGAATTGATTTCGGAGATTCATGGCAGAAGATGTCGTACTGGTTGGTGGAGCACGTACTCCATTCTGTGAATGGGTTGGTGGAAAGCGTGGAGATGGGAAGCCTGGAGGCCTCCTCAAAACCGTGAGCGCCCAAGATCTCGGTGCAATCGCAATCAAAGGAGCATTAGAGAAGAGCAATACTGCACCCGAAAATGTCGATCATGTCGTCATGGGCTATGCATTGCAAACATGTTCACAATCGATCTATGGCGCACGTCATGCAGGTCTCAAAGCAGGAATTCCTCAAGAAGTTCCGATGCTTACGCTTTCTCGAATCTGTGGTTCTGGAATTCAATCCATCGTTACCGGTGCTCAAATGATCATGCTCGATGAAGCCTCCACTGTTGTAGCAGGTGGAATGGAAAACCTCTCGCAGGCACCACACGTTCTACGTGGAGCACGCGATGGCTGGAAACTCGGTCGTGCACCACCAGTTGAGGATTACATGATGACCAATCTACAAGATATGACCTGTGGTAAATTCATGGCACAGACCAGCGACGAAATCTGTGCACGAAAGGGTGTTACTCGTGAAGAAACCGACGCCTTTGCAGCACGGTCACATCAACGAACACTTGCATCGATTGAGAACGGTGTATTCGACGATGAAATCGTTGATGTTGTGATTAAATCTCGTCGCGGTGACAAGGTCATCACTGCAAAGGACGAAGACCACGTTGTTCGCGATACGTCACCTGAATCGCTTTCAAAACTTCCAACAGCGTTTGGCCCTGATTCACTGGTAACAGCAGGAAACGCCTCAGGAATCGTTGATGGTGCAGCAGCTGTCGTCATCAAGTCAGCATCGCAAGCAGAAGCTGATGGAGACAAGCCTCTCGCTCGTATCGTAGGTTGGGGCATTGTTGGTCTCGAGCCTGCAATCATGGCCTATGGACCTGTTCCAGCCTCACGTAAGGCGTTGGAACGAACAGGCTTATCCATCGAGGACATTGATCGATGGGAAATCAACGAAGCATTTGCCGGTCAAGCTGTTGCTTGTGTCAAGGAACTTGGTCTTGATGAAGACAAGGTCAACGTCAATGGAGGCGCAGTCGGTCTAGGACATCCGCTCGCTGCAACAGGCACTCGTCTAACACTCACGCTTGCACATGAATTGAAGCGATGTGGTGGAAAGTACGGTATTGCAACAGCATGTATTGGTGGTGGACAAGGTATTGCCATTGTCATTGAAGCACTTTGATTTCCATGGCAATCCTCAACCTTTGGTCGCTTGGTCACTTCGTGCAATGGTCCATCATTGGACGTTTTTTCCTGAAAAATTGGTACATCTTTCTCCTCTTATCAATCGGTTGGGAACTTCTTGAATTGGTTTTACCTTACGAATTTGCAAAGGAAACCTGGGAGAACAAGATCTCAGATGTATTCGTCAATATTGCAGGCTTCTGGCTCGGTAAGCGAACTCGTATTGAATCATAGGGTACCCTCTGAGTCAAACCACATAATACAGTGGATAGACTAGTGATTGTAGTACTTGAATAGTGGTTCTAGTGCTTATGAATAATGTTGAGTAGTAGTTTGTTGTAGGGCTATTATGGGGAGATGGGTTGAATATTTCATACAATATATCGACGAGCATCATCCCGTTAAACCCGCCAAACAAAACAAAGGTGAGGAACGGTTACATGTTCCATTCTCAAAATGGTTAGTTGAACAAAAAATTTGTGAGGCCGTATCCAAAACAATGCCGTATAACAAACAACTAATGTGTAAGCCCGACCTAATCGGATACCGCACTACTCCTGAATTTACAATTGTATTAGTCGAAATGAAAAATAATGCAAGTGGAAGAGATTTAGCTACTGGGTTAGGTCAAGCATTGACTTATCTCGGGATTGCTCATGAAGTTTGGCTGCTAAATAATGAAAGAGGAAACTTCTGTAGTGGCGAACAATTCAATGATGCAATTATGAGGACTGGAATAGGTGTTTGTACTTGGAAAGGCGGGGCATGGGGCAGGCCTAAATTCAAACTTGAAACTCATGCTTGTAGGCAAGAAAATCCGAATTTACTCGATGTGTGGGATGCTTGGCATCCTGAATAATTTACATCCAAAGGGCATAAGCAGTGAATACCCTATGATTAAGCCGAGACTACTTCTTTCGTAAATCAAAATAAATCCTGATTATTCTTCTTCCACAGTATTTGCCATCATCATTGCAACCGGACGTGTTCTTTCGTTCTCATCGAGAATGAGTCTTGCAATGATGATGATCGGTGTTCCAATGATTGCTCCAGCTATTCCCCAAACTTGGGAAAAGAGCATGACTGTGAGGAGTAAGACAAAGGGTGAGATGCCAATTTTCGAGCCAGAAAGATTTGGTTCTACAAATGATCCAAACACTTGCTGATTTGCAATAAGCAATGCAAGCATGAGTACTGCTGAAAGTGGTTCCAGCATGATGAATCCAATCAGTACTGGAGGAATTGTGGCAAAGAGTGCACCAAGAATTGGAATGAAGTCAAGTAAGAAACAGAGGATGCCAAACAAAAACCATCCTGGTAAATCAAAACCAATTGGAGAAATAATCACCGTCATGACGAGAGCTTGCCCAGCACTGCAGGTCACTTTTGAAACGATGTATGCTGTAATCGACTCAGTGGATTCATGAACGATCCTCTTTGCGCGGTCAAAGGAATTCGGAAACGCTGCACCAAATCGTTGTGCGATGGTGTGCTCTTCAAGGACAATGAACAACAAGAAGATGAGGACGGTTACCATCGTCGTAAAGAAGCCACCAAGTGAACCGAGTATGGCGAGAACAAATGTTTCGATGTTGCTTGGTGATGCAAGTCCAGCGAGAAGGTCAGCATCAGAGAATATCGTTTCAAATCCATAGAGATTCAGATCAGCATACTTCTCCCGTTTTTCTTCAAATGCAGCACTGATTTCTGGAACTTTGTCGATGAATTGTGACAAATTATCGTACAAGAAGATCGAGATAAAGTACATACTTGTAACAAAGGTGAGAATCACCGTTCCATAGGATACGAAACGATTTCCAACCTTTCTGTAAATGTATTGTTCAGGCGGCTTAATGACGAAATAGAGTAGAATTGCTATCGCCAGTGGCATGAGAATTGGCTTAAGGTGGATGAGCGCCAAATACGTCACTAATCCAACGAGCGCAACGCTTGCAGCTGTTGTTCGTTTTGAATCGATTCCAACTTTCGATAGGCTTTCCATGTGGAGTGTTTTGGTCGTCATTCATCTAAGGTTTGCTCCGAATCAACTCTCAATCGTTTGATTTTTCAGAGGTAAAGAAGAATCGAAGGCGTAATTCAGTCGAGGCCTTTACGAAATAATCAGAGGAATTTTGAATCGTAATGGACTTCCAATTTCCGAGGGATGATTTCTTTTTCAATCAATGCACGAATTGCTGAGGTTTCCATTCTTGCCCCTCGAATCGTTGTAACAAATGGAATGTTCAATTCGACTGCAAGTCGCCGCATCATGTTCCCGTCACGAACTGCTCCACCCGAAACGGTTGGGACATTGACAATGAACGAGATGTCACCCCTTCGCATCAAATCAAGCGCATCAGGATGCTTTCTTTCATTGATTCTATAGACAGTTGTAACCTCAACATTTGAACTTCGTAGAACATCCGCAGTTCCTGGTGTGGCGTAAAGTGTGAAACCAAGATCGTACAATTCTTCAGCAATTGGAACGAGTCCCTGCTTATCCTCGTCGCGGACGGTGAGATAGACGCCACCTGTACTTGCAACAGGGACTTCGGTAGCGAGTCTTGCTTTCAGATAAGCGATATCTGCCGAAGTATCTGAACCATACACCTCTCCAGTCGATTTCATCTCAGGTCCGGGAGCTGGATCCAATCCTCTCAGTTTGATGAACGGGAATACAGGTGCCTTAACACAGATCTGGCCAGATGTTCGCTTCGGTATGGTTTGTTTTGACAGAGGTATTCCAATCGTTACATTGGCTGCAATCTTTGCCAAAGGCAGGCCTGAGGATTTCGCAACGAATGGAACGGTACGAGACGATCGTGGATTGACCTCAAGGACATAGAGATCATCACCCTGAATTGCAAATTGGATATTGAAACATCCTTTAATATTCAGGCCTAAACCAATGGTCCTTGTCTGTTCAGCAACTCGAGTAAGCATTTCTTCACTAATATTTTGCGCAGGAATGAAACATGTTGAATCACCTGAGTGTATTCCGGCTTCTTCGAGATGTTCCATGATCGCACCGACAAGAACATCTTCACCGTCACTCGCAGCATCAACATCCAGTTCGGTTGCATGGCCTAGATATTCGTCGACAAGGAGTGGCTTATCTGGTGCAAGGTAGGCTTCCTTGAGGTAGGCTTCCAGTTGGGTTTGATTGGAGAGAATCTCCATTCCTCGGCCACCAAGGACATAGGACGGACGAATCAAGACAGGGAAGCCGATTTCTTCAACAGCATGACGAATGTCGTCTGCAGTTGTTCCTGTTGATCCATTGGGCATGCGTAAGCCGTTCTTCTTTGCAAATGCTTCGAACCGTTCTCGATCGCTTGCCTCATCAATACCATCAACGCTGGTTCCAAGAATCTGTACGTTTGCGCCTTTTTCGGACAAGTGTTTGAGACGCTTCTCAATCGGTTGTGCAAGATTGATGGCTGTCTGTCCTCCGAATTGGAGAAGGATGCCATGCGCTTTTTCTCTTAACAGGATTTCAGAAACACATTCGCTTGTTAGTGGATCGAAGTAAAGTCGGTCGGAGGTATCGAAATCGGTTGAAACTGTTTCTGGATTGTTGTTGATGAGAACAGCATCCATCCCTGCAGACCGAATAGCCATGACCGCGTGAACACATCCATAATCGAATTCAATACCTTGTCCAATTCGAATAGGTCCTGAACCAATGGCGACCATACGTTGCTTGGTACGTTGTTCAAGATTCGGAACGTGATCGATTCCATCATCCTGGAATGGTTCATACGTTGAATAGTAATATGGCGTTTTTGCTGCAAATTCAGCAGCACATGAATCGACCATCCTGTAGCGAGGATGAATCTTCAATTCATGGCGTCGAAGCATGACATCTTCTTCATTGCAATCTTCTGGTAATGCTTTCCAGCCTGAAGGTTTGAATCCATTGAGTGCATCCGCAATGTACGCATCACTAAATCCATGAGATTTGTAGTGGATGATGGTCTTGTAATCAAGTGAGGATGGTCGGATCTTCATGTTCACGAGATTCGATTCCATCTGAGCGATATGTTCGAAGCGTTGGAGGAACCATCGAGTAATCCGTGTAATTTCGTGAACCTTTTCGATGCTCCAACCACGTCGGAACGCCTCCAGGAGTGCACCCATTCGACGATCGGTCGCAATCCGTAGCCAATCGACCAAGACACTGTCTGGGAGTTGCTCATGAGCTCGCTCAGCCATGCCTTCTCCTTCCGATTCATCCGCTCGAGTTAACGGTCGTGGGTATGGGCAACCCTGTTCAAGTGAAGCCCACGCTTTGAGGAAGGCTTCTTCGAAATTACGGCCAATCGCCATGACTTCACCGGTTGATTTCATTGACGTTCCAAGGGTTCTGTCCGCAGTTCGGAATTTATCGAAAGGCCAACGTGGAATTTTCACAACCACATAATCGAGTGTTGGTTCGAATGCTGCTGTTGTTCCTTCACCCGTGATTGGATTTGGTAACTCATCAAGGGTGTAGCCGACCGCAATCTTTGCTGCCATTCGGGCGATTGGATAACCGGTTGCTTTCGATGCAAGCGCAGATGATCGACTGACACGAGGATTCACTTCAATGACTCGAATTTCACCAGTGAACTGGTTGAATGCAAATTGTACATTGCATCCTCCCTTGATGTTCAATTCGCGAATGAGGGCGAGGGCTTTGTCACGCAATGCTTGATGGTCAGCATCGGAAAAGGATTGGAGGGGTGCAACAACGACGGATTCACCGGTATGGACGCCCATTGGGTCAATGTTTTCCATCGTACAAACGATGGTAGCATTGTCTGCAGTGTCTCGCATAACCTCGTATTCCAACTCTTGCCAACCAAGAATGGACTCTTCAATGAGCACTTGGTTGATCCTTGAATTTCGTAGACCAAGCGTTGCAATTTCGACAAGTTGGCCCATGTCAAATGCAGTCCCTCCACCTAGGCCGCCAAGCGTGAATGCAGGTCGAATGAGAATTGGCCAAGAACCGATTTCTTCTGCAGCTTTGATGACTTCTTCCATCGAATTACAAGCGATGGCTTGTGAGATTGGCAGGTCGATCGATTCACAGACCTGGTTGAACAATTCACGATCTTCTGCTTTATCGATAGCATCCAAATCTGAACCAATGAGTTCGACACCGAGTTTCTCCAACGTACCATCGTGTGACAATTCGCTTGCAATGTTGAGAGCTGTTTGACCACCCATTCCAGCAAGAAGAGCATCAGGCTTTTCGATTTCAAGGATTTTGCGAACAGTGTCTGGAAGAAGCGGTTCGATGTAAACACGGTCGGCCATTTCCGGGTCATTTTGGATGGTAGCGGGATTGGAATTGACAAGAATTACTTCGTATCCATCTTCGCGAAGGGCACGCACAGCCTGCGAACCTGAGAAGTCGAATTCAGCGGCTTGACCAATCTTAATTGGACCTGAGCCAAGGACGAGAATGGTGTTGATATCGTCTCTTCGTGGCATCATGCATCACCTCGACGATGAGAATCGACCAATTCTCTGAATCGGTCGAACAGTGGTTCTGCATCATGTGGTCCTGGGCACGCTTCTGGATGGAACTGAACGGTAAAGCAAGGTCGTCCAAGAACATCAAGCCCCTCGACAGTTTTGTCATTGGCATTGATGTATCGAACCTCAACATCGTATCCATGCAGATTTTCACCCTCTGGAGAGGTTGCACCCGAAGGGTGTGCTGCAAGCATTCCGTGTTGAGGGTCAGCGACTGCAAATCCATGATTTTGTGATGTGATCCAAACACGACGACTCTTCAAATCGACAACGGGTTGATTGGCTCCACGATGCCCGTATCGCATTTTGTAGGTTTTGAGCCCAGAAGCGAGCCCCATGAGTTGATGGCCGAGACAAATTCCCATAACTGGAAGGCCCATTGAGACGGCTTTTGCAAGCGTGTGTCGAGCATCAGTTGCCTTTCCTGGATGTGCTGGATCGCCAGGTCCATTTGAACAGAAGAGCGCTTCAATTCCAAAATTCTGAAGGGTTTCAAAACCGATGTCAGGTGGACACCATACAACTTCAAATCGTTGGCAGAGGTTGCGTAAAATATTGTACTTAACGCCACAATCCAATGCCCCAATTCGAGGGAGTGGCTCGCCTAAATCATCGGTTGCACCAGGGTTGAGAATGACAGGTTCGTCGATGGATACCAAGTCGACTAAATCATCGAGTTCTGGCGAAGTCATGGCTTCCAATCGCTTGAGCATCTCTTGCTCTTTCTCTTTTGGTCCAAAGATGCACAAAACGGTACCAAGTTCACGAACTCGTCGTGTGATGGCTCGTGTATCGATGTTCTCGATTCCGGGCACTCCATGCGCTTGGAGAAGTTCAGAAACGGTTCCAATGGAATCTCGATGGTCTGGATCTTGCATTGCATGACGAACGACGACACCTTTAGGCCAGACCGCACGAGATTCAGATTTCCCTCCATGAATGCCATAATTTCCAATCAATGGATAGGTGAATGTCAGAATTTGACCTGCCCAAGACGGATCTGTCAGAGATTCTTGATAGCCCATCATTCCAGTGGTGAAAACCAACTCGCCTTCACCAAATCCTTCTGCTCCAAACAGTGTCCCTTCGAATCGACCTCCATCTGCCAACAAGAGAATGCCCTCTCCGCTGGCTCTCTGCGGAAGATTTTGTTTGTTGAGAAGGGCATCAGCAGCATCTGGAAAAACTGGTGGATTCGTGACGCCATGATTATGTCGACCCGGGGCAAATCCGGAAGGGCCACCACCGTCCATCGACATCAGCGGTATTCGATATAGGCCATCCATAATGCTTGGGGATGGTTTTGGATGGAATTCACGTACTTATTTCGTATCAGTCACGTCTTTTCCTGTGTTGCTTGGGTTGATGATTAAATCACCGCCATCAAGGACTCTGTCAGCAGAACCCGTTCCATACCAACCATCCAAAAACAAAGCCAGAGCAGCGACTTCGGAATGTGGCTGATTTCCGACAGCAAGGTTGTACTGGGCAACCTGAAACACTTCGGATGGAACTTTTGCACCACCGACGATGACAACAAGTGGGCGATCACGACGGATGGTTGGCGTAACACTTCGATAGGATGCGCCATACATGGTCAAATGCACAGCGATTCCGGGTGGATTCCCATCGATACCTTCGCGAACGAATTTTCGTAACCATGCCATTGGGCTTTTGACATGTTCAACGAGCATATCGCCTCCAAAACGCTGATTCACCGATCCAATGTTTTCAGCAAGTCGCTCATCTTCATCGCCCGAGAATAAGAAACGGTTGGCACCTAATGCGCGAGCTACCAATGCTAGGTGCGTGGTGATTCTTGGGTCACGACCAAGACGGTAACCAAGTCGAAGGATGATGACATCGTGGTCGGCCATGTTGATGCCTCACGTGTTTCCTTCATGAAAGGAAGGTATCATTCAATTGGCGATAGTTCCTCAACTTCGCTGGGAGGCGTAAGCACGATGTCTTCGTTTGCTTCAAGGAAACGACGGAGCCAAAGAAGCAGATATGCATCGACGATAAGATGGCCTCCATACACCGTTCCAGCGCCTACGAGGGCAAGACGGGCACTTCTCCACAAACCAGTGTTGAGTTCGATTGAATCGGACATCAATGCTGTGACAACAGGTTCTCCAACATAGAGGAGGACCATGATGATCATGACGCCAGATATCAACGAAGGTACCAGCGAACCCATCTCTCTTCCAAAGTCTCCGAATGCTGAATGAAGGAAAGCAAGTGCCATCACAGCGAGTGCAACTTGATTAAAATCGAGCGCAAAGAATTTCGAAACACCGATGTCAAGGTCATCTGAGGATGAGTTGCTGATGAGGAGCCACCAAAACAAAAACGAGACGGTGACGATGCCTGCGCCAAGTTTTGCCCTGCTCGAGAGCATGTTGAAAATCGCAGGTTTGTCGTAGATATCGAGTCGAAGAGCGACTCGTTCAGCGAGTTCGAGCGATGCTTCGCTGACACCAAGTTCTGCCGTAGATGCGATAGAACCACTCGTTGCATGGTTGTCTTCATCGTCCGACATGCAAAACCCTTGAACATGAGGCCTTATGAATCCATCCTTCCTCGATAACCTCATGGCTGATGCATTGGGACCTTTTTCGTTCCGCCGAGAGCCATGCAAAACTGGCTTGATGGGGATTGTCAACGTGACGCCTGATTCCTTTCATCAATCCTCACGGCGTGAAAGCGTTGCTGAAGCAATTCATAGTGCCAAAAGCATGATCAAATCAGGAGCTGAAATCATCGATATTGGTGGTGAAAGCACCCGTCCAGGTTCGCAGCCTGTATCTATAGAACAAGAACTAGAACGCGTACTTCCTGTTATTTCTGGACTTCGTGAAATCGATTCATCTGTTGCTATTTCCATCGATACACGACACTACCAAGTTGCAGAACGTGCCTTGAATGCTGGAGCATCCATCATCAACGATGTTTCTGGATTACGATGCCCTCAAATGAAGGAGTTGGTCTTGGATCGAAAGGTGCCTGTCTGTATCATGCATATGCTGGGAGAACCGAAGACGATGCAACAGGATCCAACCTATGAGAACGTGGTCCATGATGTTACATCTGAACTTCTTTCAACTGCTCAGCAACTTGTTGATGCTGGACATGATGCCAACAACATTTGCTTGGATCCAGGCATTGGTTTTGGAAAGACATTGAAACATAATCTCGAACTTCTCAAAGGATGGAGCGAGTTTCGAAGTCAACATGATTTCTCGATTCTTTGGGGCGTTTCAAGGAAATCAATGATCGGTCAATTAACGGGACATGACTCCACGGAAGATCGATTGTTTGGTACACTCGGTGTAGCCGCCTATGCGCATCAAGTCGGAATTGATTGGTTGAGGGTTCATGATGTGCAAGCACATGCTGACTTGCTACGCGTCATGGAACATTTGGACTAAGTGATGCCGCCACCAATGAAGCCAGCAGCAGCAAACCATGCCCCAAGCATACTTCCAAGATTGGTGAGGGCAGTCACCAATAACACCCGTCCTGCTCGATTGCTCCAAAATCCACCAATGGATGTTCCTTTCAGAAACAATTGCAAATCTTCGGCCGTCGGTTCAGAAATCCGAAGTTGAACATACCCTGCGAACCAACCAGCAGCAAGTGCTGGATTCAGCGAAGTGATTGGACTCGCTAACGCAGCGGTAAGTATCGCCAAGGGATGGCCGCGTGCAAGAATACAGCCAATTGCAGCAAAGACAGCGTTGAACAATGTCCATACTGTCAGCATCTTGACAATATCAACATCATCGTTGTTGTACAAAGCAAAACCGACCAACCCCATGACGATCAATGGAATTGCAAACGGAAGTGTTTTTCCAACGATGCCTTTCTTTGGAACGGTTGAAATTTCTTGCATTCGTTCGGGTGCAAGTGGAGAGTACGGTGTGAGTGCTCGCTCAATTCCTTTCAGATGACCTGCTCCTACGACAACGAGCATCTTTTCTTCGGTTTTTGCTTGCATAATCTTCTCAGCAATGTATTGGTCTCGCTCGTCGATCAACGCTTCGCCAGCTCCTGGAGAGAATTCCTTGAGTTCCTCCATCATCGAAGAGAGAAGATCTGAATCGGAAAGCAAATCATCGAGATCGATGACCTCTTCTTCGTCTTCTTCATCAGCAAAAAGTGAGAACAGTAATCGAAATCGTTCCCGCCATTTCATTTTCTTCCAAGCTCTTCGCATCGTTACTTGGATGTCCCGGTCGACCAAGGCGACTTCAATTCCAGCAGCCTTTGCGGTTTCAACTGCAGCAAGCAATTCAGCTCCCGGTTCTTGTCCTTCATTCAACCCCATTCGACGTTGTTCAGCACTCAACATCGCTTGTATGAGGACCATCGGCGCTTTTCCTTCTTTGATGACTCTACGCAGTCCTTCTTTGTCCAAACGTCGCCCTTCAACAAGCGCATCATGTCGAGTTTGACACAATTCAACGCCAACAATTTTCGGTTGATAGGATTCGATTTGTTCTCGAACAGCTTCAACCGATGCAGTCGCAACATGTGCTGTTCCCAACAAACGAAGCGTCGGTGAAATATCGATGAATGGTGCGGATTCACTCATACGTCATCCTCCGTTGAAAACAACGTTGCTAAGCGTTGGGTGAGTGCTGATAGGACCGATTGATGCTCTTCATCACCAATCATTTCTTCAAAACCAAGGGATGTGAGAAGGATTTGACCACCAGCCATTCCGCTATGTCCGCCTGCTTGTCCATCTGGGAACTCCTTTGCAAGTGCAAGACCAATGTGGAGATGTTCTCGACGACTACGAGCAGAGAGCAGGACCTTGTTGCGTTGAATTCCATACACACAAACAACATCGGTGTTGGATGTAGCGAACAAGAAGTCTGCAACTTGGGCAAGATCGTCTCTTCGAACAAGATTGTTGATCGGAGCAAGAACGAGCCCATTCTTCTGAATCATTGTTGCAAGGGCTTGTTGAAACGATTCCAACGTTTCAGGTGTGCGCAGAGGTGCTTGAATGGACTGAAGCAATGCACCATCGACCCATGTATTCAACCACATGAGTGCTCGTAAATCGACCTGATTGAAGGCACGTGTAAACGAGAGTGTGTCCGTTCGTAAGCCAAAGGAGAGCGCAGTGGCTAATCTCGGGGTCATTTCCAGACTCATACTCATGAGTAGATTGGCGATAAGGGAAGATGTTGCAGAATATTCTGGTCGAAGAAACGCAACATCTGCTGTGACGTTCTTCTCAGAGGTATGATGATCGATGATAATGTGTGGGACGCAATCAGCAGGGAGTATGTTGTTCGCTCCGGGTTGATGGAAATCAACCGTAATGATACACTCGGCCTCATTCAAGACATCGTCAAGTTCCCAATCGAGAAGAATACGTCGTAGCGGAATCTCCAAGAGGCGAACCATTGCTTGATTCTGCTGATGTTCAATCAGACCTCCATGATAGATGGTTGGTTCATGACCAAGAAACGCAACGAGTTCATGCATTGCCAATGCTGAGGCGAGTGCATCAGGATCAGGATTGTCATGACAGAAGATTGCAACCTTGGATTGAGGTGGAAGATGCCGAATATAGGATTCGAGAACGGTCGCACCTGCATGACGTTCCCAAGCACGAACCTTTTCTTTGTAAGCGGCTGTGATGATGTCTTCAACATCGATTTTATCGACTGAATCGATTGTTTCATCAACCAATGATTTTTCAGATAATAGTGGTGTTTCTGGCCAACGTTGACGCATCGCAGAGAGAGCGTCCTCTCCTTCAAGTATTTCAGAGTCAACAAGGATGACTGCTGTTGGTTTCTGACCTCCATCGGGTAGTTCAGAGGGTCTCATTGGTTGAGGAAGCGGGAGAATTTCGCAATCACCAATCTCTTCCGAAATTTCAAGATTTGAGGCAAGGCCAATCAATCGAGTTGGCCTACGCTGTGAACACCAACGTGCAAGATTAACAGCAACTGTGCTGTGTCCTATCACCAAGAACATCTGATGCTCCTCGGTTTGAGTGTAGGTCGTTTAGACTTGAAGGTTCGTATTCAGAACGAAATCTGGACGTTTTCTCGCTGTACGCCTTCAACAACAAACAATTCTCTTCGAACGCATCCCTTGATTCCTGCAACGAAGTTTGTTGGAATCATTTGAATTGCAGCGTTGAAATTTGTAGAGGATGCGTTGTAGAATTCACGTCGATCAGCGAGTTGGTTCTCAAGTGCAACAAGTTGGTTTTGTAGGTTTACAAACGAAGTGTCGGCCTTGAGGTCGGGGTATTGTTCTGCAACCATGTTGATGCGAGGAAGCATGCCAGCAAGAATGCCTTCCGCAGCACCAACGCCCTTGACGTCGCCTTGTGCAAGAGCACCGGCAGCGGTTTGTCGGGCTTGAGCAAATTGCTCGAAAATTTCTCGCTCATGCTCTGCATAACCCTTAACGATGTTGACAAGGTTTGGAATCATGTCGTAGCGTTGCTTGAGCAAGACATCGATGTCTGCCCAAGATTTGTTTGCATTCTCTTCCAATCGAACGAGTCGATTCCATGTACTGAAAAACCAGATGATGAAGATAAAGAATAGAAAGCCGCCAACGATAAGGCCAATGGTAAGTGCGTCCATACAACTTCTATGTGTCAAACACTTATCAATCTATACCACCAATTGCGCTGATATGATATGCTGGGTTTGAATGGAAATGCTATGGACGCCGTAACGATGGCCGTAGTTTTACTCGGCTGTGGTTTCATTGGGTTCGTTTTTGCCCCTCTTGGTTTGGGTGGAGGGCTTCTCTTCGCACCGTTGCTTCATTATGGACTGGACTGGGAGATTGATGGTGCGTTGTTGATCGTATCGCTTGGCCTTTCTGCAACCGTTTCTTGGGGTTCTGGCTTGAGACACCGGAAGGAAGAACTCGTGTCGGATGAACGACTCAAACAGAGTTTACTTGGGGCGCTACCTGGCGCAATCCTCGGTGTGTTCATCGTTGCTTCACTTCAAGGATCATTTGATATCATTTTCAAAGCACTGAGTTTGGTTTTCATATCGTGGGCAATTGTCAAAACCCTTCGTTCAAAAGCAAATTTTTCACAAGAAGAAGATGTAATGAGTCTGCTTCCGTTACGAGTCGGAACAGGTGCAGGAGGCATGTTATCTTCCATCCTCGCAATTGGAGCAGGTGCGATTTACGTTCCTGTTTTGCGAGCGTACGGAGGTCTTGCATCAAGAAAAGCAATCGGTACGAGCCTTCACATCATGATGATCGTTCTACCGATTTCGATTCTGACTCACTTCGTTGCACTTGATGCAGCGCAAATGGATGTACTTTCATCCAATCTCATGCTCATTCTCTGTATGCCAATCGTCGTTGGAATTTCATCCAATCTTGGGGCAAAATTTGGCATTGCAAAGGTTTCTGAGCAACGAATAATGAATCTATTCGTGTTGGTTCTCATCGTCATTGGTGTTCGATACATCCTCGATGTAACATCGAGAATGTTCTAATCAACAAGCATCGAAGGCTTCGATCAGATACTCTGTAATCGGACTGGTCCAAGCGAGTTCGCTAATTCCATCCCGACCTTGCAAAGCATACGCTCGGACAACATCACGAACACGGACGTTACCATCGGAAGAACGTGCGAGAATTGTTGCACCTTTGATCGCCTTACCTGTTCCGTGTGGATCATAGACCGTGTCAAGAGCTTCTTCGAGGAACCAATCGGCTTTTCCACCCGGTTCGCCCTCGTAGGTTTTCTTTGGTCGCTTTGCACCAAACATACCGCCAGATTTCGGTTTGCTCTTCGGTTTTGATTGGGTTTTCTTTGGCTTGGATTTTGCCTTTGATTCAGACTTCTCAGAGGATTTTGTCTTCCCTTCCGATTTGAATTCCTTTTCGAGTTCAGCACGAATCTCAGCCTCAAGTTTCTCTCTCAGGGACTCTTCATTACCTTCTGCTGCAGATTTTGCAGCACGAGCAACAGCATCATCACGCTCATCCTTGAGCGCTTGAATCACGTTAACATAATGGCTGGCGACCTCAATCAGCGCAGTTTCCATGGCCGCTTCCATTTGCATCGATACAACATCGGAGGATGACTCTCTCCATTTCCTCCACTGCAGCATGGTGTTGTTGTGAATATCCGATCCGCATTTCGGACAAAAGCTTCGCTTAGGGGGTTTGAGAACAGGGATTGCTCGCATTGCATCAGGGTCAATTCCTTCATGCTCTCCACTGGCAACATCGTGAATGTGTGTTGATGCATCCATTCCGTGATTCATCGCATCTCGAAACATGCCATCCGACATGTCGAGGGTTCCCGCTTTGATCATGTCCCATCCAGTGGTGCCACGAACAACAGCTCGAACAGCAGCGTTGGCTGCGGGTGACTGTCCAAATTCGTGTTTCTTCAGTGTAGATATTTCTTCTCCAGCCCCTTCGAACGCTTGGCCGATGTCGAAATTTTCACCATCATCTGCGGCAGCTGCGATTCCCATCGTGATTGGATTGGCACCTTCTTCAACACGAGCAATCATATCGAACTTTTCAGCCATGGAAAGATCTTCTCGGTGACGAATGACCTCTTTGATTTGGTTGAGGTCATGCCCTGTGGAAGTGATGGGACCTTGGACAGTCAAATCGTGACCACAGGAAAGACAGAACTTTGCAGCAGCCTCGACCCCAGCCTCGCACGTTGGGCAATAGACGCCTGCCATGACATCGAGATGGTCCGACCTCTTTTCAACTCTTAGGGTGAAGCGTGTGCAAAGGTTAGGATTCTTGCCTGGCTTCAAGACATGCGCTCAACAAATTGATGATGGACATTTGATCAAGTTCTGCTAGAATACTTGGCAAGCGTGGGCCACGCTCGATGCCCATGATGCACAAATACAGCGCTCTGTATGCATGACGAGGTGA
>CEUK01163621.1_pt1 | contig 19996 bp, 16 predicted proteins | sample 356451 | NCBI WGS metagenome assembly CEUK01 (sample SAMEA2622843, study PRJEB7988) | marine metagenome | isolation source: saline water (ENVO:00002010), including
AACGAAGCGACAATTACGGCCGATGAAACAATAACTGTTTCAGCCTTTGCTATAGACCAACACGGTAACTTAGTGACCAATGAAGTTATTTCATTCTTACCGAGTAATGGCAGTATTGACGCAAATGGTGTATTTTCGCCTTATACCGCTAGTGAACAAACAATTACTGTTGAGTGGGTTGGAACCGCTTCAACCCTACAAGAAGTGCTTACTGTTGATGTACAACCGGGCGTGCCAGTTACCGTTACTATGTCCGGTTGCACTGAAACTATTGCCGCTAACACAAGTTGCGACTTGTTTGGCTCAGCCTACGATCAGTATGACAATCCAGTTTGGTTTGACGATGTCGTATCATATAGTTTGAGCGCACAAGATGGAGAGACAACCAAAATTATCACTCCAACACCACACAGCGTACCTCCCGTTCTAAACGTCCTCATTGGAGAGTATACTGGTAATGCTGTTGGTCAGTGGACTGTTTCATTGACGACAGATCTTGGAATCGGTAATACCATCACTGCCGATGTTACACATGGTGTCCTTGACTCGTTCACCCTGACCAGTTCTGCTGCAACCATAACAGCAGATGATGTCCTCTACATCAATGCTACAAGAATAGATGTGAGAGGCAATGAGTTGCCGATAACTCTGCCGATAGAAAATTGGACAAATACAGCGGACGGTGTAATTACTCCGGGTCAAATTGCTATCTGGTCGCCAAATTCTCAAGGAACTAAGACAATTGCGGCATCCTATCAGGGTCTTACAGACTCAATTGACGTCTTCGTTGTAAGAGGCGTCATAAGCGAGCTGCAATTAATAATTGGTGATGAGGTGTCTAATGGCGGAGTGTTTAGCATAACTGCTGATGAAACAATAACAGCATCTATCATGGCACTTGACGCAAAAGGCAACCAGTGGTTGGTCGACGGTAACTGGACCTACTTCCATCCGGATTTTGCCGAAGAGTCTGCACTTAGCAGCAACTACTCGCAAGAGGTTACCTTCACTCCTACACTTGCATCAAGCACACCTTATGCTATCAGCGTGGAACATCAAGAGGGTGACTTGGTCAAGAGTGCAAACTTCGTTGTTTATGTTTCAGTCGGTGACATTGAAAACTTCATAGTTGGTGCAACAGATAGCAACGGTATTTCATCGACAGAGGTCGAGAACTTTGATATTACTGCAGATGATTTCATCGAATTCGATGTGGCAACAAGTGATACAGATTTGAATAATATCGATAATGCACAAGTTACTTGGTTGATGGAACAAAAGAGTACTGGTGAAGTTGAAGATATTACTGGTTACATGGCAAGCAATGCATTGGTATGGAATGCTGTTATTGTTGGTGAGTGGGAAATTACAGCCTACATAGTGAACGAACGAGGTTTCAATTTGACCTCACAATTCGACATATCTGTGAGTCATGGAGTGCCAGTCATACTCACACTTCAGCAATCGGTTACCACACAAGATGCTGGTAACTTTGTTGACTTGCAGGTGACTGGAACTGATGCTGACGGTAATCAATTCCCGCAACCTGTTGTTTGGTTCGAGAACAACGGACCAGCATACAATACCAACTCAACTAACACTGAAGGAATTTACCAATTTAATGGACGCTCTGCCGGAAATTACACTCTAACTGCAGAATATCTGACACTATCCTCCTCAGTAAGTGTTGAGGTATTCCCGCTTAGTACAGTCAAGAATATCAAGACTAATGTTAGCACAACTGAATTGGAACAATTAGAATCAATAATCGTTGAAATCAAAGCCTATGATGAATATTGGAATATCATTCCTGTACCAGAATCAGCAAGAATCGACTCTACCGATAGAGGCGACATAAAATACCAAGGCAATGGTGTTTGGAAATTGGAAACACTTGATGAAGGGGAGCACTCAGCAACGGTTGTGATTGGTTCAATAACAGAAACTTTCACTTACAATGTTGAAGGTAATCTCGCAGGTTTCTTTGCCGCTGGTGGTCCGTTGTATTATGTTGGCGCGGTATTAATTGCTTTAATTGTCGTGGCATTACTGATTTTCTTGATACGGTTAGTTAGAGGCGACGATGATTATTACGATGACGATGATGAAGATTATGACGATGACCAACCTGAACCTCAAGTTAAGGACTTCTCACAGCCAAGAATCAGTCAAGCACCAACAGTACCTACTCCTCCGCCGCAGCCACCAAGCACTGAACCGGAAATCGTAGAAGAGGAACCAGACGTAGAGGAAGACAACAGTTGGATGGCAGATTATCGAGTGGAAGATGATGGAACCGAATGGGGTCAAACTGAGGATGGAGTTTGGTATTATCGAGAGGCGGGTTCAGACGACTGGATTGAATGGACTGAATAATTAGTTAGGTGATAGTTGTGAAAAAAATTGTACCAATAATCATCATCACATTGATGTTGTTAGGTGCATTACCTATCGGCGTAGAACAGCAGGTTCTAAACGATGAGAGTGAAGGAGCATCGTTTAGTAGTTCTGCAGTCAGAGTACAAATCACTTCACCTGCATTCATCATGAGTGCTGATGAGGTGGTAACTTTCCAAGCAAAACTCTACGATTCGGTGAACAGTGAAGTTGCTGGTGATATCATATGGTCATCCACGAATGGAACAATTACTGAAGAAGGAACATTCTATCCGTGGAATTCTGGAGTAATTACCATTCAAGCGAGGCACACTAACCTTACTGATGAATTTAACATCACTGTAACTCCGGGAATCGGTCAATCACTGGAAATTTCGATAACTACTGGGCAAGTCTTGCAAAATAACATATTAACTGCAAATTTAATTGATGCACGAGGTAACCAAAACCCTACTGATCAAGCAGCATGGAGCATTGACGGAGTATATTTCGGTCAGGGCAATCCAGTTTGGATTCCACTTGATATCGGTGATTATGAGTTGACTGCCCGGCTATATCAAATGGAAGTGACATCTATTGTTACGGTTGCTGCCGGTTCACCTCATGAGTTCGTGTTTGCTAATGACATCACCGTCCGAAGCGGTTCACCGTTACAACTTGAGGCTGAGTTGGTTGACATAAATGGATATACAATGAACACTAATTTGGCTGGTCCACAACTGTGGTTTGTAGAAAATGGCAGTGTTAACAATACTGGTTTTTACTATGCCTCACACCCTGGAGATTGGAATGTAACAGTTTCAGCCGGCCCTATATCCGGTACTGGGACAATAAGAGTAGTTCCAGCAGATGCTACAGCTTCCTCACTGGCAATTATCCCAAATCAGGAAGTCTACATGGCCGGCGAAATGTATGAATTGTCATCATATCGAACCGACAATCTTGGATTCTCTGGTTTCATAACCCCGCCAATCACGAATTTTACAGTCAGTTCTGGGACTTTAAGCCAAGAAGACGGTCGAGTCTATTGGACTCCAATGACTATGGGTCAACACACAATTACCGTTGATGACTCAGGAATAATTTCCACAGTTGTGGTTACTGTTGAGCATGGTTTAGCCATCGATACTAGGGTGTCGATGACCCCACAAAACTTGGCTGTTGGTCAGCAATCAACAGTTGTAGTACAGGCTTTTGACTTGGCTGGTAATACTTGGAATGTCAACGGAACCATTGAGGTATTAATCGGAAATGAATCAGTATTAACTCGACAAGGAGATTTCTACACGCTAATTCCGAATGAACCTGGCGCATATGCAGTAAATGGTTTGTGGTTTGACAACATTTCTGGAATTTTGTTCGAATCCCAAATAATTGAGCAAGTTGGCTTTGGTGCTTTAGCTAAAATCGAATTGAATGGTCAAGGTCAGAAAATTCCGATTGACCAACCATTTGATCTAGATCCAAAATTCTTTGATGCTTATGGTAATCAGTTACCTAACATTTTTGTTAATTGGACAATCGATGGTGAAGATGAAACCCTCAGTATGTCATTATTGGACTACAATTGGATTCCTAATTCCATTGGCAGTCACGAGATTCAAGCCAATGCTGCGGGTGTATTCTCGGTTGTTTCATTAACTGTGTCTGCTGGTGAGGCACGTACTATTATCACCAATCAAGATACAGGATTTATTGTTGAATCCGGTGTTGAATCAGATATCTTCATTCAAATTTCTGATTCACGAGGTAATCTTGCTCCTGCAGAAACCGTGTCAACCAATCTTAACTCAAGCATAGGTGAGTTATTGCCCTCTATTGCGGGTAGAGGTTTTTGGACATTTACCGGCAATGTTGCAGGAGAGTATAGTCTAACGTTTTTCCAAGATGATGCCGAACACACTATTCAATTAACAATAGAACCCGGCAGCGCAGTGCAAATTTTCGGAGAAATCGAGAGTAGAAATTACAAACAAGGTGAAATCGCATTACTGAAAATCTATGGTGTCGACGTTAATAACAATAGAGTTGCTGTGGAACCTGAAAATACTACTATCAGTTGTACCTCCGGTTCAGACAAATTCGTCACTTCTGATACATGGGAATTGGATATTAGTAAGTCTGGATTAGACAGGTCTTGCAGCATAACCTGGAATGGGCTAGTAACCCAAGCATTCTTTGACGTAGAATCTGTTTTGCTTGGTGGAGCAATTGGTTCAACCAATACAGCAATGACGATTGCCGCCATTTTACTCGGGTTAATTCTAACGACTATGGTTGTCTTAGTTCGTAGAGCAAATTATGAGCCAGATGATAGTGATTGGCTTGACGATGATGATTATTATGATGATGACGATTACTACGACGATGATGATGAGCCAGTCGAGTCAAATCCAATAGCAAACGAAGAACCTATTGTTGCTCCTCAACCAGAAGCGCCTACCCCAGAAAACAACCGGCCTAGCCTGAATCAAGAGGATATAACTCGCTTAGCAACTGAAGCAGGTAGGTTAGGTGTTATGCAGGCAGTTGATTCCGCATTACAAGGAAGCAGTGGCTGGTATGTTGATGTTAGCGGAGAAATACAATATTGGAATGTCGGGGCAGACGGCGCTTGGTCAAGGGTTTCTTGACGGATTCGCCACATCATTCGGCTTCGGTTTGCTTACTTGCATTGTAGTGTTTTTCTCCGTAAATTTTGTATGATGAGAAACCAAGAATTAATGCTGCTACAGCGCCTATTAGCGCTTTTGTTCCCATCAAAAATACCAACGCAGCACCAGCTAATATGCCGAAAATTTGGATTGCAGGGAATAGCGGTGATTTGAAAGTTGGTTGATACCAAGCGTGCTTTGGGTCCTCTCTTCGAAGTATTATCACGCAAGCATTCAATGCGACAATTACCATGATCTGGAATCCCGATGCTAATTTGGCAACATCTTTGACTGGTAGGGTTAGTATGCATATGCCCATTGCCACGCCAGTCAGTATTATCGACCAGTGTGGTGTTCCAAATCTTTCATTGGTTTCGCTCATGCTGTCGGGCAGTAGGCAGTCTTTGGCCATCGCAAATAAGAATCGTGAGGCTGCAAGCAATCCCGATAACGCTCCTGAAATCATTGTCAAAAACGCCAACAGTGCCATAGCAATGCCAACTTTGGTTGATGCTACTGCGTCAACGAAAGCAAATATTGGATCTTCTCTAGGGCTTCCATCCGCATTAGTCCACCATTCTTGTTCGATGGAACCCATCATGATGAAGGTCACGATTACGTATAGTAGAGTAATGAGTAATAATGAAATTAACATGCCATAAGGTAAATTCTTCTCAGGGTCTTTGACTTCTCCACCTAACGCACCCGCCTTGTATATCCCCGCATAAGCTACGAATACCAATGCTGCGGCTTCGGCCACAAGTACCGGGTCGTTTGTTGTGACATCTATTGCACCATCCATTGGGCGACTAAAATCGAAAGTTGATTCGAATAACTGGCCAAAACAAATCAGCAGAATTAATATTGTAGTGAGGGCTAATATTGGGGTTTGGAACGCCTTTACTTTCTTGATGCCATATATGTTTAGAACGGTTATCAGAGCAAGGGCTGACATAATGACAAGAGTCGAGTTGGTAGTGATTTCAAAGTAATTGGTTACTGCGTACATGTAAGCAGAGAAACCAATCAGCGCAAACGCTGATTTCAGCAAAAATGATGCCCATAGGCCCAGACCACTTATGGTCCCAATCAGCGGTCCAAACGAGCGTTCGAGGTAGACATATGCACCACCATTGACCGGCATAGCAGAGGACAATTCAGACTTGGACAATGCGCCCGGTAAAAATACGATTCCGGCAAGTAAGAAAGCCAACCATATACCGGGACCCATTACCGCTGCGGCGAATGAAGGCAGGACAAATAATCCTGAACCTATACTTGCGGCAACAGTGACAATAATCACTCCTACGAGGCTCAAAGATCGTTTTATTGTAGATTTGACATCAGAAACTACGCCTGAGATGTCACCCTTCAGCAACTTGTCGGTGGTTGATTTTATGTCCATAACAAACAGTCCTGTTCTTGCATTACCGGTTTCCTACCAATATGTAGTCAATAAAGGCCGGTAAACACCGCAAGTAGTTATTGATTACTAAACAATAAATGAAATTATGTCCGATTTCCGGTAATTCATATGCTTGCGATAACTTTCATCTCCACTGCTATTGGTGTTGGTAAGGCCCTAATTGCAAGTGTGGTTCTTGTCGGTCCTACTTTACCGAGTGTTTCAGCCCATACCTCATTATAGCCTTGAAAATCACGCTTCATATCAACCAAGAAAGAGGTTACGTCAAGCACTTTGTCAATTGATGAACCTGCTTCCTCAAGAATTCTGGCAATGTTATTTACTACTGCGTGAGTTTGTGCCTTGATGTCGTAATCGAGTGGTTTGCCATCCTCGTCATGAATTGGGCCGCCGGGAATCTCGTTGGTTCCGGGTTGACGTGGACCAACTCCGGATAAGTAGAGCAAGTCACCAACCTTGCGGGCGTGTGGATAAGCACCAACAGGTTTGGGTGCGGAATCTGTATTTACCGAACCATCGGCATCAGTAGGTTCCCATAAAGCCGGTCCAGTATTTGGTTGCTCCAATGTTTTGGGCTTGGTAACGGTATCTAGGACACCCCTCTCGCCGGTATAAACTTCAACATCATCCTCATCATATTCCTTATCGCCAAAGCCGGACGGAGTTGGATTTAGGTTTACTACTGCACAACCCGCACCATGGATTGCTTCGTATGCCAGGATTTTACCAGTTAGGTCATTGCGATTACCATTAATCGCAGAAAGCCACCACATGGGTTTGAAATTGACTACCTTTTGCACCCTGATTTGTTGCTGGATAGTTCGGGATAATTGACCAACATCTTCTAATCTTCCTTCACCTAAGAATTCCAAGATTTTCTGATTCCATTCATCGTCTTTGAGGGAATGAATTCGGTCATCTTTAGCCTCAATGTGTTCGGTAAACATACGGTTGGATAGTGACATAGCGGTAATTGCTACTGCTTTACGGCCGGTTTTGTTTACCAAATCTCGACATGCTTTTGCCAAAACTGTAGTTTCACTACGATCTGCATAGACGTTTGAAGACACTATAACAGATGGGATTTTATTGTCCGGATTGAGCAATGTGAGTGCTACGACAGAGCCAACATCAATTGGAAATCCATGGTAATTTACACAGCGACTTTGTAAGCCGCGGCTTTTATTTTCTTGATTCCACAACTCAGCGAATTCTGCGTCGATATTGAATGAGTAGTGTATCGAACCAAGGTCGTGAAAATCATGGTCAACCATCACCCATTCAGGATTGGGGTCAGAGATTAACTGATGCCCAATTATACTAGGCCAAGTAGTGGAATAAATAATCAACAAATCAGCATCACTTTCACTGATTATCTTTGCTGCCTCGTCGTAAGCTTGTCTAAGGCGACTCCAACCTTCATTGGCGTCTGGGGCAAGTGCTGTGTGCGGATGAACCGGTACAACGAACGATTCGACAATTCCTCCGTTTGACAACTTCATTCCTCCTTGTGTTTGTAAACCGGCCATTCCACGATAGCATTTCCAGTCCCGATTATAGTCCCGTAACCGTGAAGGATTGCAGGATACTCCGGTACTTCTAGAGTAGACAGTAGCCAAGTAAATGCACCACCGTCTGTTTCAGCAATTGCCTGTTCAGTAAATTCTGGCATTTCATCGATAATTCTTTGACACTGTCCAGATTTCATATAATCAATTATTTTCATGTCCCACAGGTGCATTGCGTGGCTGGTAATGTGTTCTTTACTCATATCCTCTGGAATCTCTGATTCAGTGGTAAAATGTCGATGAGATAACGAATTACTGGCAAGAACAACGACTTTTTTACCGCTTTCGAGAATTGCTTCGCGTGTTGCTTTACCGAGTTCTATCATCATTTCCTGCATAACTTCAACCGAGTAATAAGCGGATGAGCGGTTGCTCGATATTACCACAATTGGTTTGTCCCAATCTGGCCTAAACATGTGTCCGGTCGTAATGGTTCCATAATCAACTCTAAAGTCGGGGTTAGTCATCATTTTGACGGATAGTCCGGCATTTTGTGCCTTGTCGTGAATTTGTTGCGCAAGTTCAACATCTACATCCATATCATAATGGTAGCGGAATAGGTTTGGGAAAATCGGATCTACCGACAAACTCTTGAAATTGTCAAGCCCAAGGAAGTGGGTCCCGATATAGGTTTGCCAATGCGGTGATAAGATGACAATAGCATCGTATTCAATATCCTTTAGTGACTCTCTTAATCTTTCATAGCCCCATCTAAGTTGTTCCCAACCACCCTCTGCAACTGGTTCATTTTGTTCTGGATTCTCAGCATAAACCAAGTGAGGTGGGTGGGGTGCTAGACAACCCGCGACAATCTCTCCTTGCGCCATGTTGCGGGCTATGGATAGGTTGCCTATATGATAAGCGGATGGAATAATCAATCCCTAAGCCTCAAACACCAGCGATGATTGGGCGATTTATGGACGAGATAGAAATTGAGTCATCATCGTATGTCAGTTCGTCCAATGAATCTGGTTTGGACCGTATTAGAGGATTAGATTTCGATACCGGGTTAAGACACATCATTGCGCCTGCAATGTTTGGGGTGGTTGTTGGAATTGCTTTCCAACAGTACATCACTCCCGAATACAATTGGCCTTCTCCACCACAAGGTGCTATTCTATGCTCGATATTATTGTCTCCATTACTGTATTTCACCTTAGTTAGAGATGAACCATCGAGGTGGTATGAGTACACTATGGGACTTGCATTGCCAGGTACTATCTTTTTCATGGTCTGGTTTTCTGGCTGGGGCGCCTTGTTTTGTAGCGGTTATGGTGCATTACTTCTGTGGGTATGGATTTCAACCTCTTGGGGAAGATACGATTTACCTCCTTTCAGGTACGGTGTATGGCACGCCTTTGCGGTTGACATCGGGTCTTTTTCTGGTGCGTTATTAGCTTACAGCATCAGTCTATGAGGTATAACTTTCCGATTCGTTAGGGAAATCTCCTGACCTTACATCCTCACAATACTGTTTTATTGCTCCATCTATTGATTCTGCAAGGTTTAGGTATCGTCTGAGGAATCGTGGTGAGAAATCCATGGTTATTCCCAATAAGTCGTGTAATACCAAAACTTGTCCGTCACAATCAGGTCCAGCTCCGATGCCAATGGTCGGTATGCTCACAGATTCGCTAACTTTTTTTGCTAATTCTCGGGGTATTTTCTCAAGGACAATGGCAAAACATCCCGCTTCTTCGAGTATTTTTGCATCTTCTATTAATTTGGCTGCTTCCTCATCTTCTTTGGCTCTCACGCTGTAGGTGCCAAATTTGTAGATTGATTGTGGAGTTAATCCTAAGTGGCCCATTACTGGTATTCCAGCGGTTAGAATTCGCTTGATTGATTCAACAATCTCAGCACCTCCTTCTAGTTTCACAGCATGACCTTCTGCCTCTTTCATTATTCTTATCGCCGACTCGAGAGCAATTGCTGAGTTGCCTTGGTAAGTGCCGAATGGCATGTCAACAACAATTAGAGCACGGTCAACAGCCCGCTTGACGCACTGTGCGTGGTAGATCATGTGATCTAATGTCATAGGTACAGTGGTAACTTGTCCAGCCATCACATTTGATGCAGAATCGCCAACAAGGATTACATCAATGCCACCATTGTCTACTAATTTTGCCAGTGAGTAGTCATATGCGGTAAGCATGGTGATTTTCTCACCTGCTCGCTTCATTTCTTGAAGAGTATGGGTGGTGACCTTCTTGGCTTGGCCGTGAACGGACATGGTTCTACCACTAGCCTTTGAGTTTTGAAGGTCTCGCTAATTCAGATATCGCCTAAACATCCATTTCAGCCAAGAATCTTGTCAACTGCAAAAACACTTCTTTTAGGTCGTTACAAGATAATAGTTGATATTTGTATTCGGGATCGCTAATAGTTAATGCAGCAACTGCGAACATGGAGGATGAACTCTCATCAATTACCATTTCAGTCCTGTCCTCAATCCAATCATCTAATGCTTCCTGTTCGATTTGTAGTATGCCACCAATTTTACTCAAAATTCCATTCAGGGTGGCGCGCAACTCAGTCTGTTGATATGGAGTTAATTCGTGCTCGTCATCGAGGTAGGTAACATCTGCTGAAAGGTATAATTTTGAATGCTCACTATCTTCGGGAATGCGTTGGAGGATTGTTTCTAAGTCTGGTAGGATACCAATCTCTGGAATTAAATCAGCCATAGATTCATGTTCAAACGGTGGTAATGCAGGTTCTATCACTTTATCGATTTTGAATCTCCTTCTCCCGACAAATTCAATGAAATGGTTGCTGCCTTTTGTTTCGTGACTAATTATTTCTGCTTCACAGCCAAACATTCGGGGCCCATTCCATCCGTTGTGATATGACAGTGGATCGGTCATAATCATGCCAAATGGTTTGTCATCTAACAAACAATCGTCGAGCATTTGGCGATATCTTGGCTCAAAAATTCGTAGACTTTGTATTTCTCCGGGAACCAACACCATTGGCAGAACAAACAATGGCAGATTACCGGTAGCGGGCATACTCTGAAAACGACGGTTTTGCTTATCAAGATATGTTCAATCATCTTTTACACATATGTTGCTGAGTTCAGAAAAAAAGTTCAGCGACCAGTCGCCTCCTTCACGTCCAACACCGGAGTTTTTGACCCCACCGAACGGTGTTCTCAAATCTCGGTGTAACCAAGTATTAACCCATAATATCCCACTATCGATTTGTTCGGCTATCGCTTTGCCTCGGCGAGGTTTTGAAGTCCATATTGAGCCTGCTAATCCATATTCGGTTCTGTTGGCCATTGAAACTGCTTCCACATCGGTAGAAAATTTGTGAACTGATGCAACGGGTCCAAAGATTTCTTCCGTTGCGGTTCTGGAATTTATTTCCAAACCTTCAATCAATGTGGGTTTGATGAAAGCACCATTGTCATTTGGTGGCGGCAGTCGCAGTCTTTTTCCACCTGTTTTGATAATTCCACCCTCACTCTTTGCCAACTCAATGTATGACAGAACTTTTTCCATGTGATCCATCGAAATAACCGAGCCAACATCTGTGTCTTCATTGCTGGGATTACCGACATTCATAGCCTCAACTTCCGCTATCAGCCTCGGTATGAATTGGTCATAGATTGATTCTGCAACTAAAATTCTTGAACCACACAAGCACACCTGTCCCGAATTGGTGAAAGCAGCCTTAGCTGCCCCCTTGGCTGCAATATCTAAATCAGCATCGTCTAAAATGATAGTAGCATTCTTTCCGCCAAGTTCCAATGACAATTTCTTGAACATTGGCGCTGCGGTTTTTGCCACAATCTTACCAGTCTCAGTGCCACCAGTGAAGGAAATTGCGCTGATCTTCGGATGTTCGAGGATGGCTTGACCCGCTGTAGGGCCAAGGCCGTGAACAATATTCAAAACGCCATCAGGAAGGCCGATTGACGAAACTATTTCTGCAAGAAGATTTGCTGTTAGTGGCGTTAATTCAGATGGTTTTGCCACGATTGTATTTCCCATCACTAAGGCCGGAGCGATTTTCCAAGATAGTAAGTAAAGTGGTAGATTCCATGGCGTTATCAGCCCCACTGTTCCGACCGCTTTGCGCTCTACATAGTTGGTTGCATCAGCCATTTCAAAGACCATCTCTCCAAGTTGTTCGGCATGCTCAGCAAAGAATTCAAAATTCTTAATGCTGCGTTCAGCATCGACACGCTGGGCCAAGGATAGTGGTTTTCCAGTATCCATACTTTCTAATTCAGCAATTTTTGATTTATGTGATTCTAGTGCTTCGGCTATGTTTCTTAGCCATGCGATTCGTTCTGCCATTGGTAACTTGGACCATAGTGGTAAGGCTTGCTGGGCTGCATCAACTGCTAATTGTATATCGTTGGCAGTTGAATCTGGTATTTTCGAGGTTTGCTTGCCGGTTGCGGGGTTGTAATTTTCAAGGTATTTGCTGTTCAATGGGGGGATAAATTTGCCACCGATGAAATTCTCAATCTGCAAATTCACACCTCGACATCGTAAGTCCATCTGTCTTTGTCAGGGTCCCACTCATCCCAAGTATCAATTTGATTAAGTTGTTCGACATAATTTGGCGGGACTATCCCAGGGACAATGAATGCTTTTTGGCGGTTGAGTGGATAGGGATTTCTTAGGTCTATACCCAGCACTCCTAATACTGCTCTTGCGACATACCAAGTAGCTTGCGAGTTCCATCCGTGAGCGATTTTGATGACCACACCTAAACCATTAGGATAATCAGGATGCTCAACTGCTAATCCGAGTAGGCCATCGGCACCTTCCTTGGCAATGACCTTACCTTTGCCGGCTTTTAGAATTGTAGAATCAAGGCGGTTGAAACCTCCAACCAAGTCGGGATGCCTGACCATTGCTTCCCAAATCCAATCATCATCTTTGTCTCTGACCAAACCGGCATAGATTTGTGCAAGTTCTGCTACTGTGTTTGATACAGTGGGTAATCCACAGCCATCCTTAGCCACTCGTAACGGCTTCCAATCATCTCCTAAATAGGTTCGAATTTGCTCCATGTACGCCCTGAAAACTTGGTGATTTGGTAAAGTATAGCCGGCCCGATTCCAACCCTTCTTTCTACAACCATGAAGGATAGCCGAGTGTTCTCCTGAGCAGGTGTGATACCATCTTCTGGGCCGTCGGACCTGACGGCCGAATTGTACTAGCGGTACGTCTAATGGAGTCAACATAAGTGGCCACTCCTCTTCAGATAACAATGACTGAGCGGTAGAAACGTGTTCGGTATCCCCGTTGTGCGAGGCTACTGAAATTGCCTTTTGCTCCCATGTGGCGTCCTCGAGTTCTTTTGTGAATGCCTTAAGCATAAATGGTTTCATCATTGAGCGGCCATAACAAAGAACATTACCGCCAAATGAATGTATTACTTCATCTCCATGAGCCCAAGCAACTGCTCCATGGATAGTGGTCTCAGATACGCCATTGCGTCGGTAATCAACAAGTGGTTCCCAGTCCACTTCACGGCCGGTCGGAATTCCCTCGATGCTCTCACCAATGGAAGATTCAGGATACATTGAACTACCCGGTTTCCCATCACTTATTGCCGAAGGAATTTTGTCTCTGCTCATGAACTTCCCCCTATCAGTTGCTCGACCATCGGTACGACTTTTTCCATATATGCAGTCATATTTCGACACACTCGGTCTGAATCATGATTAAAGAAATCGAACCATGCCATTATCGTGTCTTCTGGATGGAATCTATCAACAATTTGATGGGCAATTTCTCGTGGATTGCCGATTAATGCGTTATCAGCAGCCTTTGAAACCTTTTCTGGGTCTATTGTGCCTTCCAAGGCATTCCAATAAGCCTGAAGTGCTTGTTCGGCCTCATACTTCGCCGCATCACTCTGTGCTTGTTCATCGAGGTTTTGTTCATCGTTGATAAATACAAAACTTGTTCTTGGCATGTAACTGCGTTGCCATGCGCCACCATCGGGGTGGAAGTTCTTTGCCATTCTATCGTGAGTTTCATCGATCACTGTTGGAGAAGTTATCGACAAATTGAATACCTTAACCGGCAAAATTGAGTTGACAAAGCTCTGCGCAAACGGGTCATGAGTTCCCGCAACGAGTTGTAATTGATTTCGATTCCATTGTTTTGGAACTATGGAAATATCTTCAAAATTATATCTTCTCGGTATTGGTATTGCTTCAGTGTCTTCAGCCAATTTGTCTTCCAAATAAGCAGCTTTTACCGATTGCCATTCTTCATCGCTGCGGAACAATTCTCGAGTTAGTGCTGTTTGCCTAATGTCATCACTAGAGATAACCTCACCATTCAGTAAGCGGAGGAAAATTTCACTTGCCTCCAAAAATATTTGACTCCTTAGGGGTTTCCATGCTGCCTTTTCCCATGCGTTTCTTGGTGATATTCCGTAAGGGCGAGCCATGAACTCAAATCTGCCCGCACTGAATCCAACATGCAGTTTCCGATTATCATCCAACATCGATAGAAATTGAACTGTGTTAGCGATGCGTTCAGCCTGAGCTATTGGTCCACCACTTGCCAAGATACTAATCACTGCTGAGCCAATATCGATATTTTGTGTTTGGCGAAAACTTTCCATTGCTAATTGGGGGAAATCTGTGCACAAACCAACTTCTCCTTGCCAGTGGGGTACGACTGGCGCTGAGTTGGATTTTTGGGTTTCTGTTGATAAATGGGCTTGAGCAATCCATCCGACCTCAAACCCAAGAGCGTCGGCATGTTGGAGTTGTTGAAAGTAGTTTTCGAACATTTGCCGCTCGCTGGGTGTATCACCGCCCACACCCGGTGTTTGACTAATCGAGAAGAAAATGTCATGCTTCATGGATTGCCACTGTTCCCTGCGAGTTGTTCTAAGACCATAATCGATGTGGATAATTACTCCTCTTCAGAAGGTAGTTCTAACTTTGTTAACGCATCAAGACGTTCTCTTATTGGAGTGGGTGCAGGCAGACCAAAGGCAATGAATGAATGTAGGCAATCTGAAAGGTGCAACATTGCTGTTTGGTAATCTCCCTGAATTTCACAGATGTCTGCCAACCCCCAACGGGCGACGAATTGACCAGACACGTCCTCTAATTCGTTGGATAACTCAAGAGACTGATTGTACAAATCTATCGCTGCATCGAGTGATCCAAGCGTTGCTTGGGTGTGTGCGACATCAGCCATGGATTCCATCAATCCTTCACGGTCTCCTAACTTGGTCAAAATTTCGAGTCTCCTTGTTCCGTGTGCCAGTGCTGAGTCATGATTGTTCTGACGTTTCTCGCATGCCTCAAGTACGGCCAAACTGTACACCAATCCTGCTTGGTCATCTACCTGTTCGCGAACTCGCATTGAGCGAGTAGTGAACATCTTACAATTATCATAATCTTCAGCGCTTAGATATAACAATCCCACATGATGCAACACCGCGGCTGCTAACGGACTGCCGTCAGAGATATTTTCTGCCATCGCGGCTAATTCAACAAAATTGTCGATAGATGCGTTATCAAATCTTAATTTTTCAAAACTAACCCAACCTGTCTCAAGTTCATCAGCTGCAACACTTTCAGCATGCACAAGTAGGCGGCCGACTAAGTCGTGATTTTCTAATTCCTCCGCCAGTGGAATGAGCCTGAGTGCTAGTGGTGCGTTGACATTGTCAATAGCACCGCCTTCAGTTAGCATATCGATAATTTTCTGTGCTTGTTCGGGGCTAACTTCTCCGTTCATGCTCTTGCCATTTACCACTCATGAATAACCTCTTCCAAGGGTATTTACGATAAATCTTGATAACTCAAACACAAGTAGGTGCGACATGGGTTCAATGGATGGCTACCTCCAAGCATTGAGCTTAGTAGCAATTCTAATTCTTGCGCCAATGACGATTCATTTGATTGTTCACAAGGAGGAGAATACGGTTTTTGTTTACGTTGAGGGCGACTCTGAAGACAATGAGCAGGATGATGACGTTGTTGGAAGAGAGATTCCTCAACTAAATCGTTCAGAAGTTGCCCGTATTGCGACATTTAACATTAAAGTATTTGGTAAAGCAAAAATGGACAAACCAGAAGTTGTAAGTCAACTAGTTGATACCGTATTGCAGTATGATATGGTTGCTGTACAAGAGGTGAAAGACATTGATCAAACAGTGCCTCATGAATTTTTAGATGAGATAAACAATGCATCTGGGGGCTCTTGGAATATGTCACTAAGCCCTCGTAGCGGTTTGCAAGATGATGATCAGTCCTCTCAGGAACAATATGTGTATTATTACAATACAACGGTGTTTGCCGAAATAGGTGCCGGGCAGTTATACAATGATAGTCAATCAGATTACTTCCAGCGCGAACCATATATTGCCTCGTTTGAGTTGTTAAATGCCAGTGGTAACACCTCTGGTTTTAATTTCACAATTTTTACAATCCACACAAAACCAGCATCCGCAGTTTCTGAGATTGATGCCTTACACGAAGTTGTTGAGAGCTACCGGGAAAATAATACTGCTGAAACTGATTTGATAATCCTCGGTGATTTTAATGCCGATTGCAGTTATGCTAATTCACAGGAGTTGTGGGAATCCCCAATGCGTCTGCCGCAGTATAATTGGCTCGTTAATGACCTTGCAGATACAACAGTCTCTTCGACACATTGCGCCTATGACCGAATCGTAACTCTCGATGAGTTGAACGGCCGGTTGGTAGGTTCGTGGGGCATTGATACCTCGATAACCAACACCAGTGTGTCAGACCATTATCCCGTATGGTTTGACTTATTTCGGTAAATCAAATGCCTCGCAATCTGCCGCCATCTACTGCCAATGATACGCCCCTAATAGCCCCAGAGATAGGCAGGGCAAGATAAGTTATTGCAGCAGCGGTTTCCAACGGATCTACCAGTCGTTCAATCGGCACTTGTCCCATCCAACCTTGATGAATTTCATCGATGGACTTGCCGGTTTTTTGGTTTATCGAGTTTGCAAGACTGTCTAATCTCTCAGTATCGGTAAATCCAGGTAGAACGTTATTTATCGTAATGCAAGGGTGTAGTTCTCTAGATAATGATTTAGCCCAGCTTGCCATTGCGCCCCTTAGGGTATTGGACAGACCTAAGTTAGGTATCGGTTCCTTGACAGATGTGGAGATGATTTGGATTATTCGTCCGTATCCCTCAGCTTCCATTCCCGGGGTTAACCTACGGGTTATTTGGTGTGCTGCATGTAGGTGGCGGGTAAATGGGGCGTGGAAATCTTCGACATTATTGTCTAGTAAAGGTCCGCCCGGCGGGCCTCCTGAATTATTGATTAGTATGTGTACTGGTCCAAGATTGGATAGCACTCTGTCTAGCATTTCGTCAATTGTGTTGAGTTGCTCTAAATCAACAGTCATGACGGTGATTTTTCCAGTAGCATATTCGTTTATCTCTGCCATTAGTTGATTAAGTGAATCTTCATTTCTTGCACACATCGTAACATTGGCACCAGCCATCGCCATCATTTTTGCTGTCGCAGCGCCAATTCCTTTACTGGCACCAAAAATAAGTGCGTGTTTATCGGTTAGTGCGCTCCTTGAGAATGGAAAACCATCACGAAGTAGGTCCATGATTGACCCAATAGGTCATATGACATATTCTTATGCCATCATAACCAATCAAGTATTGCGTTTAATTCTACTAACCAATCATCACTAGCGACGTCGATAATTGAGTAATGGTCGCCGGGCAACCACACCTTCTGTACGTCGGCTCCTTTGGCTGACATAGCTCTAGCATATGTTTCGGATTGCTCAATTGGTACTTCATCATCTTCCTCTCCGTGAATTAACAGCACGGGTGAAATTGGAGGGTTGTCAATTGGGTTTAGCTGAGACCACAATTTTGGGTTTTCTTCTGGACGGCAACCAATCCATCTCCTAACTGCGTCTCCATCATCTGATAATGCTGCATGGTCCGCACCAACTAAATCGGTTATCGGTGCTTGGGCAATAGCCAACCAAGGTTTACGTTCTGCTTTGGCTGCGAGTAAGAGGGCTAGTTGGCCGCCAGCAGAATGCCCCATGACCATTGAGCGCATGATGTCTATTCCGGGTAGTAAGGCTAATTGCCCCCATGCTCGTAATACATCTGAGAGAGTATCCATCCATACTCCATTCTCACTATCGCTCCATCGCTTAAATTCAATATTCCAGGCTGCTATGCCAGCTTCTGCAAGATCTTCTGCGATGGGTTTCATCAAGTCCAAGTCATATTTTGTTTTCCAAAATCCGCCGTGTATTAGCATCACGCATGGAACACCGTGTTCAGAAATGAACGGAGAATCCTCATCGGGCATGTAAAGGTCAGCAAATTGCCATTGTTCCGCACCCCACTGCATGCGATCTACGGACATAATACAGCCTACTGAATCTCTCCTATGATGGTTCCTAATGCATACAAGATTATAATAAGCGCATTGCTGGGTTCTGAGTCATGACTGGGATACTAGATGTAGAATTCGCCGATATGGATGGACAAACGCAAACCTTGCGAAATTTGGGTGATGAAAAAACCAGCAAATGGGTCGTAGTCAATGTTGCTAGTGCTTGTGGTTTAACGAGACATTACACAGGATTGCAGGCTGTTTCAGTGCGGGAGGATGTGACGGTAGTTGGCTTCCCTTGCAACCAATTTGGCGGGCAAGAACCAGGTACTCATCAAGAAATTTGCGATTTTACTAGCGAAAAATATAGCGTTACATTTCCCCTTATGGCAAAGATAGAGGTAAATGGCGAGAATCAAGCAGAACTCTTCAATCATTTGACAGCAGTTACAGGTGTCGACGGACACGACGGTTCAGTTCGATGGAATTTCGAAAAATTTGTCATTGATTCCAACGGTAATATTGAGAGATTTGCGCCACAGACAAAGATTGAGGATATCTTGTGAAACAAACAGATGTTTATACCTTGAACCAAGATGTAAAGGCATGGTTGACTGGAATCTCGATGATGTTGTTGCGGTGAAGAATGACACTCCAATAAGGCCAAGGAGACGTTCAAATGCTTCAATACAGCGTGGGCCCTTCGGTGCTAAAAAGTCCAAGCCCTTGTCCACTAACCATAATCAACACATGAGGCATTCTGGTAAAAAGCGGCAGAGTCAAATCACTGTTAAGGTAAAGAAAGCGAAGCGTGATTCGTTTGGTAATGTTGTTAGTTCTCGATAGTAGCAGAACACAGATAATACACGTATGAACAGTACTCCACAACTGATAAAAACACTGATGTTATATTAGGAGTTGATTGTATGAGAGTAAAGGCATTTACCATATTTTGGCTTCTTACATTTGTTTTGGCAGTTTCGATTCCATTGTCGGAAGGTAATTCTTCTGGACGGCACAATTCTGGTTCATCTGGCTGTGGTTGCCACGGCGGCGCAGCCTCCTCAATATCTGCTACGACAAATTTTCCTGCAGAATATGATCCAAGTACCTCATCCTACAGCATAACTATTGGCTTCTCGGGCGGCAATGGTGGTTCAGGAGGAGGATTCTCTTTGCAAGTCGACAAAGGTTCTCTATCAAATCCTGGCTCAAACATGAAAATAAGCGGAACTAGTGCAACTCACTCGGGCAGTGCAGGGACCTCATGGACGTTCCAATGGACGCCACCGGCTTCGGGAAGCGGAGATGTGACAGTCAATCTAGCGGTCATGAACGCTAACAGAGCCAGTGGAAATAACGGTGATATTTGGTCTAAAACTGTAATCACCATACCGGAACTTGCTGATGTGGATACCGATGGAGACGGCGTCAGTGATGGCGATGATGCATTTCCAAATGACCCCAATGAATGGGACGATACCGATGGCGACGGAGTAGGAGACAATTCAGATGCGTTTCCTAACGATCCCAATGAATCAGTGGATAGCGACGGTGATGGTGTAGGTGATAACTCAGATTGGGCACCAAAT
>CEUK01061061.1_pt1 | contig 19962 bp, 15 predicted proteins | sample 356451 | NCBI WGS metagenome assembly CEUK01 (sample SAMEA2622843, study PRJEB7988) | marine metagenome | isolation source: saline water (ENVO:00002010), including
ACAATCTCCAAATACGCCATGTACACCTTGGTGCGGCGCTTTAGGTGCGGCTTGAACTAGCGTATTCGCTTGCAAGGTAAACGGTGATAAATTGCCAAACTGCTGCAAATAGTCGTCAGTATACTGAAAAAAAACGCCTTGCCGATTCTGCGCCAAGACTCCAACAGATATCTGCTCACCTGAACTTAAGGTGCGAGTCACGGCGAGTTTTTGAATGGGTTTAAAACTCATCTTTTAGCACCTCATCAATACTCGTGGGCATAGCAGCGCGCTCTTTGTTAGGTTGCGTGAGCTGATAAAGCCTATCCAATGAATCAAGGGTCTGCCATAGCAACAGCAATTGGCGAAATGAAATTTGCCCGGTCAGCTCAAACTTTTTAATGGTGGCCGCAGGTACACAGCTTCGCTCAGCAAGCGCCGCTCGTGACAGCTTTGCCTGCTTTCGTAACTCACGTAAATAAGCCGCATAGGCTTGGCTTACATCGGTATCATCAAGTAAGGTAAAATTCATCCGCAAAGACCGAGTGGATACAGTTATATCCATTATAGCGAAATAAAACAGAAATTGGATACTATTGTATCCGCCAACGGATGAGGTGTTGAAAAATCACTCGATAAAGCCCTTCAAAACTGCTATGTTTTAGCTCTAACAGCAGCATAAAAACGGCACTGTTTTTCCATTGCTAACCACTAAGATTTAGTAAAAGCCATAGGCAAGTGGTGGGCAGTTTGGTGGGCAAACAGGCATTTTTGAACGGTTTCTTTTCGATAAACCATTGATTTTGTTAGGGTCTAACCCGCTACTCAATGAGCAGATCCAGAATATTGAATAAGGCTTCAAGCTGATTCATGTCGTTAAACATATCCATAAAACCGCCGTGTAGGCGGTTTTATTTTTTCAGGTTGTTGATTAGGGGCTGTGGCACTCACCGTATTAGGCTGAACTATAGTCGTACCTATACGATTGGCATGTCCGGATACTCACAACATCACACCCAATAAATCACCGATATCGGTTAATTATAGATTTAAAATTGAATCATACTTATAAAATCACCGTTAACGGTGAATATACTTGTTATTCGTAGATTTCTTACTATAATCACCGATACTAATGAATATTAGAGCAAGGCGATGGCAAAAAAAGTCACTAGTTCAAAAATGCCTGAGGCAGAATTTATTGAAAACGCGCATGTTTTGGGACAACTGATTAAGGCAAAACGCACAGAGATGGGCATGAAGCTCACCGATTGCGCCGCGCTATGCAATGTGGGTATTAATACATTATCTCGCATAGAAAATGGCAATGATAATTGCACCCTGGCTGCTCTATTTGCCGTGCTACATGGACTGGGTATCAAACTTACCTCACCGTTGCTTTCACCTGAATCTCTTAAAAAGCAGGATGACTCAAGTAACAGTGATAACGAGTGGGTATAAAAACCATGCCTGCAGATAGCATTACTCCACCATCAGAATATACGTTGCTTATCCAGTTGGCAGCTCGCTGTATTGGAAAACTAACCCTGGATAAAAGCACCAACCTGCTAAAACTTGAATACGAGCAGGATTGGCAGCAAACAGGCTTTCCACTCTCTCCTGCACTGACGTTAAATAATGTCCATTCTCCCGAAGTCGCCTACAACTATCTCGACAACGCACTACCCGAAGGAGAAGCGCGCAAACTCCTGTCTGAACACCTCGGCGTCTCTGAAAAGAATGTCTACTCCCAGGTGCGAGCCATCGGCAATGATTTGGCGGGAGCCTTCTCATTTAAGGCAAGTAAACAAAAATCATACAACGCATCAGAAACAACTGGGCCGCAATTCAGAGTAATTGAACCTGACGAACTAACCAAGCGCCTGGCCAGCAAGGAAGATATTGGTCTGTTAACATGGGACGACAAACCACGACTGAGTGTGGCTGGCGTACAAGACAAGCTCAACATATTCATTAACGAGCAGGGGAAACTTGGGTTTGGCGACGGGACGTTATGTTCAACCCATTTACTCAAGTTTGAAAAGCACAATTGCCCCAATCTTGTACTCAACGAATACTTCTGCATGAAACTGTCTAAGGCAGCAGGCCTGCCTACCGCAGAAGTCCAATTTACTCGCTTCGAACAATACCCTGCACTGATTGTAGAAAGGTTTGATCGTAAATATGCACCTGAACAATCAAAAGTGTTTCGCAGACATGTGATTGATGGCTGCCAGGCACTGAACCTACCACGTGACTACAAATACGAGCGAAACTTAGGTGATGGAAGAGATGTGCGACATATTCGGGATGGCGCAAGCTTGCCCCGACTCTTTGAGTTAGCACATACAATGACATCGCCTGTTGAGAGTCTTCAATGGCTCATCAACTGGCAGCTGTTTAATGTCATGATCAGCAATTACGACAGTCATGGTAAAAACGTCTCGGTGTTTTTTGATAAGCGCAATAATCGATTTACGCCTGCGTATGATTTAGTCAATGTTGCCATGTTCCCGCAGTTCAAACATATGCTCGCAATGGCAATAGGCGATGAGTTTGAACCGACAAGTATAAACGCATACCAACTGGCTGATTTCGCAGAAACCTGTGGAGTGAACAAAAAGCTTTTGAGCCGCCAGTTAAGTGATTTGGCTGATAACGTTATAGCCATACTGACGCAACAGCCATTTATTGAGACAATAACGCAAGAGACGCACTTCACCGAAGACGACCGGCATTACATGGCTGAGGTGCAAGCGCACATTCTCGCACGAACACAGCACCTTAGATCACAAGCGCCGGACATACCGAGTATCGAAGTATGAGAGCGAACAGTTGCTTTAGCTTCACGCTAAATACGTGCAAACTTCTGGAAACCGTCACAGGTATTCCTACATCAACTGCCATAACTATCAGCCCCATCACCATTGCATATTGCTGAAATATCGCGCACAGTGATACCTCATAAAAAGAAGAAAAGCAGGGATCTGGTCTAGGTATGGAAACCGAACTTATTTCAATTCTGTTTAATGTATTTTTGCTTATTGGAGTGTTGATTGCTTTTAAAAGTCGTCAGCAAATCAGCGCCTTACTACATCAAATTGGTTTACTACAGAAAACCGTTGAATTACAGTCCCGGCAAATCGAGGAATTAAAACGGCATATCAAGTCTCCGCCTTCTGAACCAGTTAACGATGTGGCGAAGCCTGTCGTGTCAACGCCACAAACAGCGGTTACGGTGAATCCCCCACCGAAGGTATCCGCTAAACCTACTGCACCCGTTGCATCACCCACTTCTTCAGCAAAGCCTGCTAAGCAACCGCCTAGTAAGGTGAGTACCTTTGATTTTGAAGCCTGGCTAAGGGGGAATGGCATTTTTTGGTTGGGCGCAGCGGTGCTGGCCATTGGCGGGATCTTTTTGGCTAAGTACTCTATTGAAGCTGGCCTGATGCCACCATCGGTCAGAGTAATACTGGGCGCATTGTTTGGCTGCGCTTTAGTGGCCGCAGCAGAGCTGGCCAATCACTTCAAAGCACGCCTTCGTATTAACACGCCTTATATTTCCGCAGCACTGGCCAGCGGCGGGGTGATCACCTGCTTTGCCATGGCATTGGTCGCATTCGATTTTTACCAGTTTATTTCGGCCAATGTAGCGTTTGGTGTGTTGGCCATTATCTCGCTGGCTTCAACCTATTTAGCACTGCGCTTTGGCCCGGTGCTGGCTGGGGTAGGGATCATAGGTGCCTATGCAGTACCGGCTCTGGTTTCCACTGGTTCCAATAACGTATTTGCCTTGTTGCTGTATGTAGCATTTGTTTCGCTTTCTGCGGTTTGGGTAGCTGAATATGTTAAACAGCGCTGGGTGTGGTGGCAGGGTTTTGCAGGGCACTTTATCTGGTTCGCTATTGCAACGGTTATGGCCTCCACCAGCGACGTGTGGATCCTGTTTGTATTCACCCTGTTTTCGCTTTATTTGTTTGTTTTATCTGGCGTATTAGGCTGGGCATTAAAAGGCACTATGACTGCTGCGCTGTCCGTGAAAAACTTACTGATGCCCAGAAAGGAGCAAGCAGGTGTCGTGTTGTCACTCTGGTTGCTGTACGTGTTTATTATGCTGAGTAACCCCAATGATGTACTGGGGTGGGTTAACTTGTTGCTTGCAGGCGTTATGCTGGTAGCGGCTTTCCGACACAGTGCTCTGGATACCTGGCCGTTCTTAATGCTCTTATTTGCGCTGCTTTCCTATGAAAATATGCACGACCTGACTTCTTTCGAGGATGGTTTATTCCCCTTTAGCGGGCGTTATTTATTCGCGCAGTTGGTTACCTTTTCAGGCATTGCCTTTAGTGTGTTCATGCTATTGCGCTTTGCCGATCGCCCGGCATATTTGCTCCTGTTAGTACTCACGCCGGTAAGTATGTTGGGGGTAAGCTATGTTACCGCGCCAATTGAGGCTGAAACCTATTTGTACCCGCTTTGGGCGTTGTATATGGCACTCATTGGAGCTGGCGCATCGATAGCCGCTGTGAAATCCCATGTGCCTATAAGGCAGGTCACTTATCTGATACTCGCCAACTCTATGCTGGCACTGTGCTTTACCATGCTGTTGTCTGCCAGTACGTTAACATTAGCTATTACCATGCAGGTAGCGTCGATGAGCTATCTGAGCTGGAAATTCAAAGTGAGGATCCCGGACTGGTTGTACAAAGCCGCCTTGCTGGTAGTGATTTGCCGGCTAACTCTATCTCCCTGGATAGCGCACTACAAACACGAAACCATTCTGGGAATCCACTGGACCCTGGTTGTGTACCCACTGGCACTGGTCCTCATTGGCTTTGCGATCAAATACAATCCATCGACTTCGATGCGCGCATGGCTACAAGGCGCCATGCTGCATATTGTGGCGTTGCTGGTTACCACCGAAACCAGCTACCTGCTAACAGGCGATTACCCGGATTTTGTAAATCTGAGCTACGCAGAAACGATATTGCTTTCGCTGAACTGGCTGGTGCTCTCTGCCGTATATTTTTGGCGAAGCCACTTGTCTGGCTCGCTAAGCGGATTGTATCAAAAAGCGGGCTTTGCCCTCATGGCCCTGGCAACCTTGCTTCAGTTGGACATCTCTTTGGTGCATTCGCCCTTTATCACCCAACAATTTGTTGGTGAAGGTTGGGTGAACTGGCTGTGGTTACAATGGCTAATGCCCGCTGTGGTACTCGCTATTGTGATGAAATTCAAGTTGCTCCCAAAACAATACAACAACGCCATACTGGGCGTGATTGCCGTGCTTGGCTTCCTGTTTATTAATGGAGAAATCAGGGCCCTGTTTAACCTTGGCTACCTGCGCCTAGGACCTCCCATGCAGCAAGCCGAGCTATATACCTATTCCGTAGTGTGGCTGGCTATCTCAACCCTTACTATTTACCTGGCCCAGCTTCGTGAAAACAGTACGCTTGTCAAAGCCGGTTTTATTGGGCTTGCGGTAGTGTTACTGAAAGCGTTTGTGGTAGACATGGCACATCTGGAAGGGTTATTCCGCGCACTGTCGTTTATTGGCCTGGGACTTTGCTTGGTCGGGATTGGCTGGCTGTTCCAGAAGATGCAGAAAAACGAACCTGAGCCTGTCTAATCCCTTTTGCAAACCAGTTTTTTGGGATGCAGGCTTCAGGCTTTTGACAGCAACATATCCACGTGCGGAATACCGTCTTCCAGGTAGTTCTCTGACTGGCGCGTAAATCCGAAGCTCTTATAAAAGGCTTCCAGATACACCTGCGCGCCTATCTGAATATCTTGTCCGGGCCAGGCTTGCTCACAGCCCTTCAACGCTTCGGCAACCAAGGCATGGCCCAGCTTCTGGCCTCTGGCTGACTCAGCAACAGCAACCCGGCCGATACTGACCTGGGGATAGCTCACTCCCGGCGGTAGCAAGCGCGCATAGGCCACCAGCTCTGGCTCAGACTGACCATCATCCAATTGCTGATAACCCAGCAGGTGATACACATCTTGCTTGGTGTCTTTGTCGTCCAGTTCCGGATACGGGCAGTTTTGTTCAACCACAAACACATTGGTGCGCAGTTTTAACAGCGCATACAGCTGATGAGTAGTAAGCGATGAAAATGGCAGTAACGTCCAGGTGTTCATAGTGTATCCCATAAAGGCAAAATAGAAAGGCCGATTAAAACAAACTTACCGGCCTTCAGGCAATCACTGTGTTACCGATCACATGCCCAGGTATTGTTTTAAGAAATCGCCGTGAGCAGGTAGCGCTTGAACTTGCTGAGACACATGCTGATGCAGGCCATTCATAAAACGGGTGAGTTCTTCAATGCTCATTTCATCCGCCACCCGGTGATACTGCTCAGGCACTAATCCTTGACCTAACATCACCTGCGTCCAGGAATCGACCCGGAAGATATCCCCATCGTCCAAGAACACCCGGCCGGTTTCTTTAAACAGATTGATTTTGTGGGTCAGGGAGTCGGGGATCGCCATGCGCTGGCAGTGTTGCCAGAATAGCGAGTCATCCCGATTAGTGACTTTATAGTGCATAACAATGAAATCGAGGATCGCAGCCATTTCACTGTTGTACTTGTTGTTGTATTCATCGATAGCGCTTTGGGTTACACCATCGAACGGAAACAAACGCAGCAGGCGAATGATACCGGTCATGATCAGGTGAATGCTGGTGGACTCAAGTGGTTCGATAAAGCCACTGGCTAACCCCAGGGCCACACAGTTTTTATTCCAGCCCAGGCGGCGTTTGCCTGGGGTAAATTGAATCACCCGAGGGTCGTTAATTGGGTTGCCGGTTACCTGCTCCATCAGGGTTTGCTTGGCCTGCTCATCACTCATATAGCGACTACAATACACCAGCCCATTGCCCACGCGGTTTTGTAGCGGGATTTGCCAGCGCCAACCGGCTTCATGGGCAACAGAACGGGTAAAGGGGGCGGGCGCTTCAACGCTTTCAGTTTGCATGGCAACCGCGCGGTCGCAGGGTAACCAGTGTGACCAGTTTTCATATCCGGTATGCAGTGCCTGCTCGATCAACAAGCCCTTAAAACCAGTACAGTCGATAAACAAGTCGCCAGCCAGATTACGCCCGTCTTTTAGGGTTAACGACTCAATATCACCTGACGTAACATTCACATTGACCTTGTCGATGTCGCCCTCTACATGAGTAACGCCAAGCTTTTCAGCAAACTGCCGCAGGAATTTACCGTAGGCCACTGCGTCGAAATGGTACGCAAAGTTAATCGGCATGCGTTCGCTCATGCCAAACTTGTATTGCTGTGCAGCCTTCAATTCAAAGCAGTAGTCGCCAAATGCTGAGCCCAGGCCTTCCTGCTGCGCCCGCATCCAAAAATGGTGAAATTCGCCTGCCCAGCATTCGCGGCCGGTAACGCCAAAGGAGTGGATATAGGCATGATCAGGTTCGCGCCAGTTTGCGAATTCAATACCCAGTTTAAAGGTGGCATTGGTAGCGCGCATAAAGGCTTTTTCATCTATGCCCAACAGTTTGTGGAAAGTGCGAATAGGCGGAATGGTTGCTTCACCCACACCGACAATACCGATATCTTTCGACTCCACCAGCGTTACGTTGACAGACTTGCCAATTAATCGAGACAGGGCAGCGGCGGCCATCCAACCAGCCGTTCCACCACCGGCTATGATGACGTTGTTCACTTTGTTTGAAGAGTTGTCAGGCTTGTTCATAACGTCGCTCCGGATGAGTGTTGATGGCGTTCACGGATAGCGTTGAGTAACGCCCGGTTATCGGGTAACCCCTGACTAAATTGCATTCGTGTAGCCTGTAATTTTTGAGAAATCGCACCAGCGCGTTTTAGCATATCGCTGGAATCGGCTAGCATGGGTGACTCGGTTTTAAAGCCCATGCCGTACAGCACAAACTGATAGCTGGCAGAGGGAAATATTTCTTCGTTTTGCACTACGTCGTAGCGTGACGGCGGCTGATATTGCCACAGCGATAACAAGCTTTTCAGTGAATCTGGCCAGGTTGCCGGATCGCGGTGGGCATTCCAGTAGGCATCGTTGGTGCGTTGGTTAATGGCATAGTGGAGTTTTACAAAGTCGATGACCCGTGCCCAGCGGTAGGCAAAGCGCTCGTTATAGCGGACTGCCAGAATACGCATGTGATCGCGATTTTGCGGAAATTGCTCGCACAACATGCGCACACCCAATTCCACCATGGCAACAGCCGAGGCTTCGAGCGGCTCAATAAACCCGCTGGCCATGCCCAGCGACAGGCAATTGTGGGTCCAGAACTCACTGCGATAGCCGGGTGAAAACTTCAGCTGTCTGCACGTGGCCTGTTCCACTACATCGTGTGGGAGTCGCTTAATTAAATACTGTTTTAAAGACTGTTCAATGTCCTCTGCAGACGCAAAGTCACTGCTGTATACCATGCCCACACCACGGCGGTGTTGCAGGCCAATATCCCAGCTCCATCCCTGTGGGTGCGCAGTGGCAAGGGTAGTGGAAGCAATGGTATTGTCCTGTTCATGATAAGGCACCTGTACGGCCATAGCAGAATCATTCAGCAAAATGTCTTTTACCGAGTGCCAGGGCACATGGTAATGCTTGCCTGCCAGCAACGCCGAATGCCCGCTACAGTCAATAAACAAATCTCCCTCAAGGGTTTGCCCGCATTGGGTGGTCAGTGCCTTGATATCGCCGTTGTGGTGGCTAACCACGTGCTCGATATGTGCTTGTACATGACGAACGCCTAACTGGTTAACGCAATGATCTGACACCATTTCGGCCAACCTGGTGGCGTCGAAGTGATACCCGTAGTTCAGTACGTAGGCATAGTCTGGCGTGGCCAACTGCTTGGGCGCTTTGTGCTGTTCGCACAGCTCAGGCTGGACACTGAAAGCGCGATCGTATGGCTTATTGCTGTGAAGCGCTTGCCAGCAGGCGTGTACATCAATTTCGGTGTAACCTGCCGGATTGGTGAAGGGGTGATGATAACGGTCGTGCTCACTGCCATCGCGCCAGCCCACAAAGGTGGAGCCTTGCTTAAACGACGCCTGGCAATGGGTGATGAATGCCGATTCCGACAAGCCAATTTCGCGGAGTGTGTCACGAAGTGAAGGCCAGGAACCTTCGCCTACGCCAATGGTACTCACATCTGGCGACTCAATCAGGGTGATTTCAACGCCCCGATGACGTTCGCCCTGTTTGCCGAGTTTGGCTGCCAGCATACCGGCACATAGCCAGCCAGCCGTGCCGCCACCGACAATCACAACCTGTTGAATAGGTGCATTCACAACTGCATCCCCTTCACGTAAATTCTGTATAAACGTGACCTACTTTAACGCAAAAATGACGCAGGGGGGTCACTTCCCTGCGTCATTCCACTTATTGCTATGAGTACGTGTTAGAACTTGTAGCGTACGCCAACGGCATAGCGTGCACCCAGTTCATCCAGTCTCCATAGCATGGCACTCGTTCTGCCATGACGGCGGGCATTTTCTTCAGTAATGTTGATCCCTTCCAGCGACACAGTCAGGTCTTCGCTGAAGTCATAAGACACGCTGAAGTCGATTTGCGAATAAGCTTCGGTGTAACCCGGCTCGTTCACATATTGCGACGTTGTGTCCAGGAACTTGTCACGCCAGTTATAGGCGATACGCGCCTGAATACCTTCTTTTTCGTACATCAGGATCAGGTTAGCGGTATCGCTCAAACCGACCAGGGCAAACTGGGTTACCGACGGATCAGCATTGTTGTCAAAGCCGATATCACCCGTAACAGTGGTGTAGTTACCCATTACGCCAAAACCACTCTCGCCAAAGAAGTGCTGTGCCGCCAACTCGAAACCATAGATGTTGGCCGCGCGGTTGTTCACTGGCTTAGAGTTAATGAAGGTCATTAACGGATCGTCGGCATTTGGCAGGACATCGTAAGCGGCTTCAAACTGCTCGTCGCTCATCGACGTGTAGTCCACACCGTTTTCCATTGCTGCCACCATGTTGAACAAGGTGGTGTCGCTCAATGGAATGCCTAAGCGCTCCAATTCAGCGGCTGCAGCCTGGGCACGCGGGCCGGCTGTGGCATCGCGCAGACCAAAGATGTTCTCTTCAACCTGTTCGTTACCAATGAAGTTTTTCACGCGCTTGTCGTAGAAACCTAACGACACATAGCTGGTTTCGTCGAAGTAATACTCGAACGACAGATCCAGGTTATCTGATTCCAGAGGCACCAGCGCAGGGTTACCAGAACTTGCCGTTGCAGTGGCACCGCCCGTTAACAGCGTCGGGCCGCTAGGTGGTGATACCGTCGCTGCTGCACTCAGGTTGTTGTACGTTGGGCGAGCAATGGTTTTACTGTAAGAGAAACGGGAAATCATGTTCTCTGCCACTTCGATATCGAAGTCCAACGCAGGCAAGATGTGGTCGTAGCTTGAATCCACGCTTACGTCTTCCATGTCGCTACCAAAGCGCACGTTGAAGTCGTTGTTACCTTCCCAGGCAATACCACTTGGCAGACTGATGTTCGCAATAGAGGTCACATCGGTGTTTTCATATCGTACACCGGTTAACAGGTTATACGGCATGCCATTGAGTTCACCGTCTAGATCAAATTCGAAGTACACCGCTGTAATGTCTTCTTTGATAGTACGGTTGGTGGCAAACGGGTTGTCAGCAACTAAGTTAAAGCCGTACTCAGATGCAGCAAATGCACCCAGTTCAGCCACGCTACCGGTAAAGCCCTGAGAGAAAATCCCGGTGGTATTAAAGTCGCTGAATTCCTGCGCCAAATCCAGTGGCGTCAGGATACCAGCCGGTAATTCACCTGGGTTTTCGATACCCCAGTTACCCATAGTGTGACGAGTCAGGGATTGCAGCGAGGTGCTCTCCATAGAACGAGACTCGATACCGAAGTTAATGCTGCCAGAGTCCATTGCATATGAACCGTCCAGGCGAGCCTGAGTGATTTCAGTATCCTGCAACGAATAGTTCATATCCAGAATAGACGTACCTACGTCGTCCTGATCAAGCACACCATTGGGGTTCAGGTTGCCGCGTGCAACATCGTCGTAGTCCACCAGCATGATGGGGAAGTCACCACTGAAGTCTGCACCCTGACCGCGCACTACGTTTGCACCCAAGCCTAAGTTTGTCCAGGTACCGTAAGGTGCATCCGGACGACCTTCTGCTGATGAGTTGTGGAAGTCAAATTCCAGGGTTAAATCGTCATTTACAAAGTACTCGATGTTCAGGCCAATCGATTTGTTTTCATTAACCTGATTGAGTTCCTGCATAGCCAGACCTAAGTCACGAGGCAGTAAGTCACGACGTTCCTGCGTAATGTGAATAGGCGTTTTTACCGTTTCATCGTCAAACGTTAGCTCGGTGAAATAACGGTCGTCCATCCAGATAGACTGTTCAGCACGCGCTTCGAACAGATCTTGTTTTGAATAGGTGTAGTCCAGCGTCGCTACCATATTGTCGCTTGGTGCATACTGGAATGTCAGCTGAGCGTTGGTTCTTTCACGCTCTCGGTCGGCCATGAAGTATCGCAGGTCCGACGGGATAGCGAAAAGCTGACCCATTGCTGGTGCGTTATTTAGCACAACCGGGTCGCCACTTGCCGGGTTAGATGGGTCCGGAGATTGCGGAATAGAGCCGTCAAATGGATTAACACGCCATTGGTTTACGAACGCACCCTGTGACGCGCTGTCACGTTGCTGGAATGAACCTGTAAAGGTAAAACCAAAGGTTTCATCATCGCTGACGAAGTTGATCATGCCTGACACTTCAGGTGTAACATCATCGCCAACGCGGTTGGTTGTATCAGTTAGTGCTTTAGCACCCACACTTGCGGTAAAACCGGTTTCAGCGGCATCAAACGGACGCGAAGTACGGATGTTAATTGATGCACCAATACCACCTGTCGCAATACTTGCACGGCCAGTTTTGTATACTTCAACCGCGCGAACACTTTCTGACGCCAAATCAGAGAAATCAAATGCACGAGAGTTCGGTGCACCACCGCCGCCCGGCAACGCAGAGCCTGGCATGGTTCTGCCATTCAGAGTAACCATGTTGAAGTCGGGTCCGAAACCACGGGCCGTAACCTGATTACCTTCGCCGTTATTACGGCTAATAGAGATACCTGTAATACGTTGTAATGATTCTGCCAGGTTGGTATCGGGGAACTTACCAATATCAACCGCAGAGATAGCATCAACTACCCCGGCTGAATCACGTTTGATGCCCATTGATTCCTGAACACTGCCGCGAATACCGGTTACCTGAATAACTTCAACGTCATCCTTTGCGTCCTGTGCATGTACCGGGAACAGTAAACCTGATCCCAGTATTAAAGACAGACTGGTCGCAATTTTGGTTTTCTTAAGAATTGTGTGTGTCACCGTCTTTCTCTCTTCATTTGTTGTGCTTGAAATTAGCGCTTTCAAGAAAGGGCTTTCTCAGTCCTGTGCACAAATAGGCACACCCAACAAGAAAGCGCTTTCTCAAGCTATAAGATCACCCAATAAAGATCAACATATTTTTTACATTACCAAAATTTCGTAATGCGATTAGTTAACAAAACACATGACAAAGTTAAAATTTTATAGTTCAAATACAGATATATAGCTTTATATAACTCAAGAGATTTGAAATTTACGTTTATTTAAAAAAATTTTCACTGGTTAAATAATTTACGATAATTTAAAGAAAGCGCTTTCTCGTAATCTTCAAATTATGCTATAAACCAAACACATTTTACGCTGCCGTTCTTTTTTGTCAGTTTTACGGGCAGCATCACAACTAACCGTTCAGGTGAATAACGGATGTCCAACCTGGCTCTTAGGAACGCTCAACATCATGAAAACAATTAATCTTCCACTGGACAGCGCACTTCGCGACCGTTCTTTTTTATTTGGCACCGCAACGTCGTCGTTTCAGATCGAAGGTGCGGCAGACAGCCGACTGAAATCGATTTGGGATACCTTTTGCGAACAGGAAGGCAAAATAGCTGACAAAAGTGATGGTTTGATCGCCTGTGAGCATGTCGCTCGATTTAAAGAGGATGTCGACCTTCTTCAGGAAATGGGAGTTGATGCCTATCGGTTTTCTATCTCGTGGCCAAGAGTGATGCAACAAAATGGCGAACTCAACCCACAGGGCGTGCAATTTTATATCGATTTATTGGACGAGCTGGCTAGCCGGGGGATACAGGCTTTTGCTACGCTGTATCACTGGGACTTACCACAATACCTGGAAGACTTGGGCGGTTGGTTAAACCGCGATACTGCCTATGCATTTCAACAATATGTGGAAAAAATCACACAGGCATTAGGCACCCGGGTTCAGGCCTACGCTACATTTAATGAGCCTTTCTGCTCTGCCTATTTAGGGTATGAGATTGGTGTGCATGCACCGGGCAAAACGGGTCGAAAGCAGGGCAGGACCGCAGCACATCATATCCTGCTGGCTCATGGACTTGGCATGCAGGCGCTTCGCGAACACGCCCCACATGCGAAAAACGGTATTGTGCTTAACTTTACGCCTTGCTATCCGGTGTCGGAAAAACCTGCAGATCAGCTTGCCACTATTTACGCCGACGAATACATTAATCAATGGTACATGCAGCCCGTCATGGAAGGCAGTTACCCACCTGTGTTAGAAAAACTCGCCCCTGAAGACAAGCCCGACATTCAGCCGGGTGACATGGAAATCATCTGCCAGCCACTGGATTTTCTGGGCGTCAACTTTTATACCCGACTGACCTATTCCGCAGCCGAAACAAAGGGCGAGCTATACACAGAGCATGCGCATCGGGAGCCCAAAACCGATATTGGCTGGGAAATTTATCCCCAGGCATTTTACGATCTACTGACGTCGCTGAATGCCCGCTATGATTTACCGCCCATCTACATAACAGAAAATGGTGCGGCAATGGCTGACAAGCTCGTCAATGGCGAAGTCGCCGACAACGACAGAATCGATTACTATGAAGCGCATTTGTGTGCATTGTCCGATGCCATAGATGCGGGTGTTAATGTCGCTGGCTATTTTGCATGGAGCCTGATGGACAACTTTGAATGGGCAGAGGGCTACGTGAAGCGGTTTGGATTAGTTTATGTTGATTTCGAAACCCAGACCCGTCTGTTTAAGCACAGCGCACACGCTTATAAGTTGTTGTTAGCACAGCGTTCATAAAGGAGTAAGAGCATGTCTCAGTCACTTAGTGTAAAAGAAAAGATTGGTTATGGGCTGGGGGATGCTGCAGCAAATTTAGTATGGCGTGGCGCGCTGGCGTACCTTGCTGTATTTTACACCGACACTTTCGGTATAAGTGCAGCGGCAGCAGCCATGTTGTTCCTGGTGGTGCGGCTGTCAGACGGCGTAACCGATATCATTATGGGCATGATTGCGGACCGCACAAATACTGCAATGGGTAAGTTTCGGCCCTGGATATTAGCGTCTACCCCGTTTCTGGGATTATTCATGATCCTGTGTTTTACCACCCCGTCGTTTTCAGACACAGGTAAACTGGTATACGCATACATCACCTACATTGGCCTGACCCTGGCTTACACCGCAAACAACGTGCCTTATTCAGCCCTTATGGGGGTAATGACCGAAGATGACCACGAACGTACCAAGTTATCTGGTTTCCGGTTTGCTGGCGCGTTTCTTGGCGGATTACTGGTTATGGGCTTTCTGCCTATGCTGGTTGCCTTTTTCGGCGGCGACGGGGAAAACGACGCAATAGGTTACCAGTACACCATGTACGTATTTGCCGCACTTCTGGTTGCGCTTATGCTGATCACGGTTTTTACGACCAAAGAGCGGATTACCCCGCACCAGCAAGCCAAGACCAGCCTGGGTAAAGAATTAGGTGATCTGTCAAAACAACTGCCGTTTATCTTAATACCCCTGTCTGCCATTACCGCATTCTTTTATTACCGGGACTTAATGACCGGGGCAACGTTTATCATTGTGATGCTTCTTAGCTGGTGGTTTATCAAAAAATTAGTGGCGCGCCCGGAATCTCAGAATTCACGTTCTCAACAAGACATCATAGACTTGCTGACCAATAAACCCTGGTTGATTTTGCTGGGCATGGGCTTTTTAACCATGATGTTTAACGGTATCCGATACGGCGTTATTGCTTATTACTTCAAGTACTTCCTGAACGACGCATCGCTCACCGGACAGTATTTTATTGTGCTGCTGGTGGTGTCTATCGCCGGAGCATTTGCTACCCCGTGGCTGGCTAAGCGTTTTGGCCGGAAACAATTATTCATTGCGTCGTTATTGATAAGTAGCATTATCACCACCGGAATCTACTGGGTACCCATGGGTGAACAAGGCGTATTACCGCTGTTTCTTTTGGGTGGGGCCGCGGAATTTTTTGCAGCCATTATGCCTACCCTGTTTTTCTCCATGTTAGGAGATTCTGCGGATTACAACGAATGGCGCACAGGGCGCCGGGCAACCGGATTAACCTACTCTGCGGGTTCCTTTGTACAGAAAACCGGTGGTGGATTCGCAGGCGCTTTAGTTTTATTGGTGCTCGGCGCATACGGATATGACGGTATGGACGCATCGACCGTTAGTAATTCGCTGCCCGGGATGCAGTCATTGATGAGTTGGATCCCTGCCTGCTTTGGATTTGCCGGCGCCGGGTTGATCCTGTTTTATCCACTCACCGACAGCAGCCAAAAGGAACTGACAGAAACCCTGCAGCAACGACGAGCGGCTGATGAAAATGCGGCGACGGTATAAAAGTCGCCTTTTCGCCTAAAGATTAAACCTGAATGCGGGCGCTTTACAATCGCAGTGGAGACCGTAAACTGCCCAATAATACAAAGAACAGAGAGTCAGCGTGGCGACAATATACCAAGTAGCGGAACGAGCCGGTGTTTCGCTTTCCACTGTATCCCGAGTGTTAAACGGACGTAAAACCGTTAATGAAAACCTGCGGGCAAAAGTAGAACAAGCCATGCAGGAGCTAAATTACCGTCCAAGCTCAGTCGCTCGTTCCCTGGCCACCAGCCGCACAGACAGTGTTGGTGTGCTGGTTTCAGAATTAAACTCTCCGTTCTTTGGCGACTTAATGCAGGCAGTTGAATCTACCCTGCGTGAGGCAGACAAGCACGTTATCATCACGGTTGGTCACAATAACCTGGAAACAGAAAAAGACGCGGTTGAGTTTTTGATCAGTCGCAACTGTGATGCCCTAATCATGCACGTTGAAGCCATGAGCGATGATTACCTGCGAGAAATTAATGCCAACCGGGTTCCGATTTCAGTAGTTAACCGACAAGTTGAAGGGCTGGAAAGTGCTTGTGTCTGCTTAGATAACGAACGCGGAGGCTACCTGGCAACCCAGCATCTTATTGAGCTTGGCCATACCAATATCGCCTGCATATCAGGTCCCTCAAAGGCACGCGATGCGCGTTTGCGTCTTGCCGGGCATCGGCGAGCACTGGCTGAAGCAGGCATTCCCTGGTCAGAACAACTTTACTACGAAGGCCGGTATCAGGAAGAAGACGGCAAACAAGGTTTGCAAACCTTACTCTCCCGGAATAAACCGTTTACTGCCTTGGTGTGTGCAAACGACTGGATGGCCTCAGGAGCTATGAGTTGTGCCAGGGACCTTGGAATGAATCTCCCCTATGATTTGTCGATTATCGGCTTCGACGACGCCGTTTTCGCCCACCATGTGTACCCGCGTTTAACCACGGTAAAGAACCCCATTTATCAAATGGGCGAAATGTCGGCACGCCATATACTCAACGCCGTCTATGGTCAGTCGTTAGCAGTCAAAACCCTGTTTGACCCCAAACTGATCATGCGTGAATCGACGATATTTCATAAGGCGTAACTTAACGTATATGACAGGGGTTTCCCCCTGTCATACGCCGGTATCAGAGGTTGAACAGTACCTTCACGGAACCGTCAACTGCTCCGGCATCTACGAAACCAATAGCATCTGAGGAAGATGCTACTTTTTTCAACACTTCAGCATCACTGCCAAGTTCTTTAGGTGGTCGTCCGCCGCCGGTAAAAGCAAGCTTTGCCCAATAGGCTTTGTACTGACTCGCATTACGGGAAAGCACTTTATCGATAAATTCGTCAGCGGTACCGCCACTTTGCATGTAAGGCGTAAGGGTTTTATCTTTACCTAGGTAAATTTGCGCAACCGTGGCCTGATCTAGGGAGTCTGCAAACCCAGGGTTAACTACAACAGCAACAGCCGCATTGGTTGAGAAACTCAACATGGCTGCACAGCACAGCAACAAGCCAGTAACCGTGTTTTTTATTGAATATTTAGCCATTATCAACTCCTAAAAGACTGTTACCAACGCCATCTCGGCAGCACCGGCATTACTGCCGTCCAACTGTTCTGATACGGTATACTCAAATTTAAACGCCGCAGAATCATGGAAATCCCAACGCAGACCGACAGAGTAGAATGGCAGTTCAAAATCGCGTTCGTCCAATACTGCAGTGGTTGTTTGGTATAAGAAATCAAGGCCCGGGTCGACACCGAGTGGCACTGAATTAATGGCTTTACGGTACGGCTCGTTGACATCTTCGCCCACAGTAGCATGAACCATGTAGCTGCCAAAACGTTTACCTACCGACACCATCCAGGGTTTATAGTCACCAACGATGCTTTCATCTACAGTAGACGGGATATATTCGGCCAGAAATAACCAGTCCTGGTTATCATAAATCACCCCAATCTCGAAAGCAGTTGAACTATCATTATTGATATCCAGCTCATTGCCTACAGCAGCATAAGGCGTTGCCTGCCACGCAGTTACTAAGTCACCAACGTCAATATCACCACTGATATCAAACTGTAAATAACTGGTTCTGAATGTCCACCAGCCGTAATTCACGCTGGCTACAGCACTAAAAATATCTTCTATTTCAAACGAACCAGTATCAGTAGAGAAATCCTCTTTTCCGTAGTACAACCGGAAGTTCACCATGGCATCACCGACAGTAAAATCGTGAATAGTAGAAATTCCGTCAATTGAATCAAATGGCGCCTTGTACACTTCAGCAGGCGGCGCTATCCAATGGTAGGCATAAGACACATCAAGGTAGTCTGAATACAGATACATTGGGATACGCTGTCGACCAGCCTGTATACGCCAGGAAGGCGAAATCTCGTAAGACAGGAAAGCCCAGGTGAATTCCGGCTCCCAATCGTCCCGCCCTCGTGAGCGAATTTGTGCAGTGGCGCTCAACCCATCACCCAAATCGGAATATGCCTGCAGAGCAAAGAACGAGTGTTCTTTAAAGTCGATACTGTCTTCATAGCCTCTGACGATAGCATCACTGTCAGTTGACGTGCCGCCAACAATGCTGGCAAAACCACTGAGGTTCACTTCTGCATTAGCGTGAATTGGCAATCCCCCCGCTAAAAGTGAGGCAATAAGCAATTTTTTCATAGTTTAATCCCGCGTAAATATAGGTAGATTTGATGTCTAAACAAACGCTTTTGTTATGCTCACCCGTTATCCCCGGGCTGTTGAATTGTTCGCTCGACTACACTTTGAACTGCCGCGCAATGCCTTCTAAATTTTTAGCCAGGTTGGCGAGTTCACTACTTGCTGACGCAAGTCGTACGGAGTTTTTGGATGTCTCATCGGTTCTTGCATAAATCTCATCAACGAACCCAACAATTTGTTCTGCTACGGCTTGCTGATTATCGGTTGTACTGGCAATTTGACCGTTCATTGCGCTGATTCGGCCAATGGTGTCGGCAATGACGTTAAGGCTCTCGCCTGCTTTATTGGCTTCATTCACACTGCTTTCCGCTTGTTCAGTGCCTGAGCTCATTACCTGTACAGCCGATCTTGCTGCACTTTGTAATTGCTCAATGGTCGTTTGAATTTCTTCGGTCGATTTTTGAGTTTTAGAAGCCAGCGTCCGGACTTCATCTGCAACCACTGCAAACCCTCGGCCTTGCTCACCTGCGCGAGCGGCTTCAATCGCGGCATTCAATGCCAGTAAGTTGGTTTGCTCAGCAATGCCTTTAATAACATCCAGCACGACACCAACCTGATTAGAGTCATTCTCCAGTTTGCGAATAACCTGGGCGCTGTCATCAACATTTTTAGCCAACGACTGAATACTACGTACTGTGCTATTTACCACTGACTGACCTTCATTTGACGCATTCGTTGCTTCGTCGGCAGCCCGTGCGGCTTCTGCTGCACTTTCAGCCACGGCAACCACGGAATGATTCATATCATCTACGGCATTTTTAGCTTGCGTTGCAGCGCCTTGTTGATCGGCAATATTTCGATTCGTTGTCTCGGTTAACTGACTCAGGTTTTGAGCCAAATCCGATAGCGGCAGGGTGGTTTGTACGATGTCTTTAACAACCTTCTGCAGTTTTTCCATGAATAGATTGAAGTAGCGTACCAGGTCGCCCACTTCATCCTGAGCCTTCGATTCGATTCTGATTGTTAGATCACCATCTTCCTGCGCAATATCCCGAAGTGACTTTACAACCCGTGTTAAATTACCGCGAATTTCATTGGTAATGGGGTAAGCGGTGCCGAATAAGATTAACGTGGTGACAACCCCCATTATAATGCCTAGCCAGAACAAGAACTCCTGCGCACTGCTATACTCAGAAAAAGCTTGTCACCCAGTGTAGCGAAATCTGCTGTTTCATTAAGAATAGAAGCCGTTACGTCAATAGCTTGGTCACTGTAAGCACTGAAGGTTGATTGGAGCACATTTACATCAGCGGATAGGCTTGGGTCAATCCGTCGGACTGCTTGTAAGTCGTCCACCACGACTTTAACTTTTTCTTTCGCAGCATCAATAGCTTCTATATCACCTGTTGTAACTGACGATGCGAGTGTGTCTCTGACTTTTTCCATGTTTGTTAGCACCGTAGTGCTTAGTTGAAGCGCAGGAAAGTCGTATCCGTCCGGTGATCCCCACATTCAAATTCTGAAATAGCTAC
>CEUK01068212.1_pt1 | contig 19945 bp, 14 predicted proteins | sample 356451 | NCBI WGS metagenome assembly CEUK01 (sample SAMEA2622843, study PRJEB7988) | marine metagenome | isolation source: saline water (ENVO:00002010), including
TAGGAGATTTAATTATTGAACAAATCCAGGAGATTACGCATAAAATTGCTCTTGCTCTAAAAACAAAAGGTCTGATTAATATTCAATTTGCCATTAAGGATGATAAAGTATATGTTATTGAGGCAAATCCAAGAGCATCAAGAACAGTTCCTTTTATTGCAAAAGCATACCAGGAACCTTATGTAAATTATGCTGCCAAAGTAATGTTAGGGGCAAAAAAGGTTAAAGATTTTAAATTCAATCCAGTAAAGAAAGGATACGCTATCAAAGAGCCTGTTTTTTCTTTCTCTAAATTCCCTAATGTAAATAAAGAGTTAGGACCAGAAATGAAATCAACAGGAGAATCAATTTATTTTATTGATGATCTAAAAGACCCATACTTTAAGAAGGTATATAGTGAGAGAAACCTCTACTTAAGTAGATAAAAAAAGTTAATATTTTAACGTGAAAAGCGATTGGATAAACTATCCAATCGCTTTTTTATATATTTTTAAACAATGGTAGAATTAGGTTATGTAAATCTTCTGAGAACTATTTTAATAATAGTCTTGGTTTATTATGTCTCTCGGTTTTTATTGCGATGGTGGATAAAAAGAAAACTTGCCGATATGCATAAGCGTCAGCAAAATTCAGTTTCAGAAGAGGAGGCCAACTTTAAGCGGAATGACAAGGGTAAAGTGCATATTAAACAGAAGAAATCATCAGGTCAAGAGTCATCAGGAGGTGAGTATGTTGATTTTGAGGAGGTTGATTAGCTGTTCTTAAAAAAAACTGATGGGAATAATAATTAAACAAGGATTAAAAGCATCTTTAGCATCTTACATAGGTGTTTTAATAGGAGCTTTTAATAATTTATTTCTCTTTCCTCTTTATTTAGGAAAAGAAGGTATAGGTTTAATTAATATTATCTACGCATCAGCAGTTTTATTTTTACCTGTTCTTCAATTAGGCTTTCCGACCTCATTGGTTAAGTATTTTCCAATTTTTAGAGACAAACCGTATTTCAGTTCTTTTTTAACATATGCACTTTTTTTGCCAGCTGTAATTTATATTGTTTTTATTCTTTTGTGGCCATGGATTATTAATGTTTTTGAAATTATATTCACTAAAAATGCGAAGTTGATATATGAGAATATATTTTGGGTTCTTCCTCTTTTGGGAATACTTATTTTCTTAAATTTATTTGAAGTATTTGCAAAAGTTAATTACAGAATTGCTGTTCCTGTATTTGCAAGGACTGTTTTTTGGAGGATTCTTCAAACTATTCTCGTTATTCTTATAGGTTCAGGTGTTTTTAATCAAGATAGTTTAGTCCCTTTATACGTTGCTACCTGGGGGGCAGTTTTTTTGTTTATTTCAATTTATGCCATTAAAACTGGAAAACTGACATTTAGCTGGACCAACAGTTTTATTAAAAGTTCTTTTTTTAAGGAATTTAATAAATTTTCTGTATTTGTTATTTTATTGGCGGCAGGGGGTGTTTTGGTTCAAAGAGTTGATCAATTAATGGTTGCCTCTTTTTTAGGTACAAATGAGGCTGGAGTGTTCACTGTAGGCATGTATTTTGCAACTTTAATTGAAATTCCCAGACGTTCAGTCGTTGGAATTATTCAACCTGTATTAGCTGATTCATTTAAGAATGAGGATTATGTTCAAATTGATTCTCTTTATAAAAAATCTTCACTCAACTTATTGTTAATTGGTGGTGTTATATTTATTTTGGTCTGGATTAATATCGATGAAATATTCCAATTAATTCCCAGGAATGAGGATTTTATTACTGGAGTACCAGTTGTGTTTTTTTATGGTTTATCGCGAGTAATTGATTTGGGTACTGGCTGTAATCAAGAAATTTTAACTTTTTCTAAACATTACAAAATAAATTTTCTGTTCACTTTTTTATTGGTTGGGGTTGTCATATTAACTAATTTGATTTTCATACCAAAGTATGGGATTACTGGTGCTGCATTGGCAACCTGTGTATCAATTGCTGTTCATAACATATTGAGATATATTTATTTATTAGTTAAAATGAAGATTCAACCGTTTGTATTTAAATCTCTTATAGTTCTTATAGTTCTTATATTATTTTTTATGCTTGGAGAATTTTTGCAACTAAATATTTCACCAATTTTGTCGATTATAATTAAATCGGTAATTATTTGTTTTCCCTTACTGATAGTGGTTTATTTTTTAAGGATTTCAAGCGAGATAAATATTTTCCTGAATAATTTATTCAATAAGTTCAAAAAAAGTAACTTTTAAGGTTTAAAATTTATAATCTTATCACCCTTAAAGTTTATTTTTGAAAAAATAGAGGTGTAAAAGTAAATCATGAGTGATTCCCAAAATATTAAAACAACTAAAAAAGAAAAGTGGCTTAAGAAACTAGCGTGGCATTTTTTCGCAATAACTATTTTTGTCTGTATTTCTGCATTTTATTGTTCCCCGGCTTTTGATGGAAAGAAAATTTATGCTCATGATACAAATCAACATAAAGGAATTTCTAAAGAGGCTGTTGATCATAGAGAAGCATATAATGAAGAGCCTTTATGGACAAACTCTATTTTTGGAGGTTTACCAACATTTCAAATATCTATTCGTTATCCGAAAAATTTAATTCAATATGTAGACAAAGGTTTAAATCTTGGTTTGCCTCACCCGGCAGGGATTGTTTTCAAATATATGCTTGGGTTTTATATCCTTTTACTGGTTTTTGGAGTTCCATGGAAATATGCTATTCCTGGTGCAATAGCATTTGCTTTCTCTTCATATTTTATGATTGTTTTGGAAGCGGGACATAATTCCAAAGCAAATTCTATTTCTTATGTTGCTCCAATGATTGCCGGAATTATCTTGAGTTTTAGAGGAAGGTATTTATATGGAGGAGCCATAACTTCATTCTTTCTATCGTTAAATATTGTTGCTAATCATGTTCAAATTACTTACTATGCCGGATTGTGTGTTGCTCTTTTAGGAATTGTTGAATTGATAAAGGCATTGCAACAAAAAACATTAAAGCAATTTGGAATAGCATCACTTGTGTCATTAGGTGCATTAATATTATCTCTTCTTGTTAATAATACTAATTTGCGTTTAACAAATGATTATGTTAAGGATACTCAAAGGGGAAAATCCAGATTGGAAATTAAATCAAGGCAAGCTAAGGAAAAGCAAAAGTTGCAGGAAGCGAAATTCCAGGAAATTGAAAACGGCAATGAAAATCAATCTAAATATTTATCACCCAAAAAGGCCTATGCAACAAGATGGAGCTATGGGATTCAGGAATCTTTGACAATACTTGTTCCTTATTTTAATGGTGGCGGATCTTCAGATTCACATACCAAAACAAAAACCTATAAAACACTCCTGAAGTCAAATATGCAGAGGTATAGAGGTGTTTCCAGAAGAGAATTAAAAGAATATACCGGAAAGCAGACTGGTCAGATAATGTATTGGGGGGAACAACCAGGAGTAAATGGTCCTGTATATATTGGAGCAGGAATATGCTTATTATTTGTTCTCGGTTTAATTTTTGTAAAGTCAAAATATAAGTGGTGGTTGTTGGCTACAGCAATACTTGGCTTGTTTATTTCCTATGGGAAAAATATGCTGCCATTTTTTAATTTCATGTACGATTATTTTCCTTTGTACGATAAGTTTCGGGCTGTTACAATAGGTATGGTAATTACTGAATTTGCAGTGCCTCTTTTGGGATTTATTTTCCTGAAAGAGTTATTACTTGGAGAGTTGGATAAAGTCAAAGTTGCAAAATTCACGTTGTATGTAACACTTGGGTTTTGGATTGTATTAGGTGTTTTTTATTTAGGAGGGGAGAGTTTATTTGCCTTCATGAAGGAAAGTGATGAACAAATGGGGCCTGATATATTGGAGATTATAAAAGAAGACAGAATTGCACTTTTTAGGTCCGATATAAAGAGGTCATTAATATATACGTTTTTTACTGGTATTATAGTTTATGCTTTGACTCGGAAAAAAGTAAATCATAATCTTTTAGCAGCCGGATTAGGGGTTGTTTGCTTACTTGACTTATATGGTGTCAGTTCAAGATATTTAAATGAAAATGTATATGAAAAGAAGTTGAAAGTCTTAGTTCCTTTTGAAAAAACAAGGGCTAGCAAAGAGATTTTGAAGGATAATTCCAATTATAGAGTTTTCAATGCGTCAAATGGATTCAGTTCAGCAATTAACGATGCCTCTACCGCTTATTATCATCATACAATTGGGGGGTATTGTTCGGTTAAGTTAATGATTTATCAAGATATGCTGGATTTTTCATTGGGCTCAGAAATGCAGTATATTGCTTCTTGGGTAGATAGATATAAAAATCAACTGGATAAAATTCCGCCAAATATTTTTACCCAAGTGTGTTCAAATACCAACATTGTTAATATGCTGAATACAAAATATGTTATTGCCGATGAAAACAAACCACCATTGGTAAATCATAGTGCATTTGGTAATGCTTGGTTAGTAAGTGGGATAAAAACATATGATTCACCTGATAGCGTGATGTTTAATTTAAGAAGTCAGAATATTAGACAAATAGCTTTAGCAGAAAAAAAAGATGTTGAGGAGATTTCAGGTAAATCTTATTCAACAAATGGTAAAATTAGTCTTACTGATTACAAAGCCAATCATTTGAGTTATTCGTTTACTTCAAGTGATGATGCATTTGTTGTTTTCTCTGAGGTGTTTTATAAGAGTTGGAATGCATATATAGATGGTGAATTAATCCCTCATAACAGGGTTAATTATGTTTTGAGGGGATTAGAAGTACCTAAAGGACAGCATTCTATTGAATTTAAGTTTGAACCGGAAGTTTATTTCCAAGGAGAAAACATTTCTTTATTTGCATCTTTTATTGTATTAGGTTTGTTTTTGTTTGCAGGTTATAAAGGCGGAAAGGAATTAACGGTTTAATGAAAAAGGTTTTAATTATTTCCTATTATTGGCCCCCCAGTGGTGGTTCCGGTGTGCAACGTTGGTTGAAGCATGTTAAATATTTAAGAGATTATGATTGGGAACCAATTGTTTTTACAGCAGATAATGCAGAACCTCCTGTATTTGATGCTTCTTTGCAACAAGAAATTCCTGAGGGTATTGAGGTTCTGAAGGTTCCAATTTGGGAGCCATATGATTTTTATAAAAAAATTACCGGTAAAAAGAAAAGTTATCGAATAGGTCCCGGATTTATGGGGTCTGGAGGAGGATTAATGGGAAAGATATCTGTATTTATTCGAGGTAATTTTTTTATTCCGGATGCACGGATGTTTTGGATAAAGCCTTCAGTACGATTTTTAAGAAAATATTTAATCGAAAACCATGTAGACGCCATTATATCTACTGGTCCTCCCCACACAACTCATATGATTGCAATGCAAATAAAGGATAAAGTTAACATTCCTTGGATTGCTGACTTTAGAGATCCCTGGACTAAAATTGATTTTTATGAAAAATTGAAACTTACTAAGTGGGCAGATAGAAAGCATCATAAGTTAGAGTCGCAGGTTTTACATAAAAGCGATAAAGTTGTCACGGTAAGTTGGAATTGGGCGAAATATTTTGAAAAAGTTCGCAAAGATAAAGTTCATGTTATCACAAATGGCTTTGATCAGGAAGATTTTAACAATTTAAATAGTGAGTTAAACACTAAATTTAATATTGCTCATTGCGGTGCTATGAATGAGGATCGGAACCCTGTTGCACTATGGAGGGCGTTGGATGAGATTTGCCAATCCAATCCTGTATTTAAAGAACTGTTAAGTATTGATATTGTAGGAAGTTGTGATGATAAAATAATTCAATCGATTAAGGAAAATAATTTACTGGATAATTTGAAAATGGTCCCCCACGTTTCTCATAAGGAAGTAATTAATATTATGAAAAGTTCTCAAATTCTTCTTTTGGCCATTAATCGAACACCAAACTCATATGGTATTATTCCTGGAAAATTATATGAATATATAGCTTCAAGAAGACCCGTTTTGGCTATTGGACCTACAGTCGCCGATTCCTCAAAAGTTATTCAGAAAACTAGTGCCGGGAAAATTTTTGATTTTGAAGATACTGAAGGTGTACAATCTTTTCTGGAAAATGCATTTGAGAAGTTTCAAAAAGATGAATTAAAGATTGATTCCACAGTTGATATTCAAAATTTCGACAGAAAAAAATTAGCAGGGGATTTTGCAAATTTGTTAAATTCGTTAACATGAAATTTATAGTTTGGAATTTTTTATTAAGATTAAAACATCCTTCCTGTTCAATTCAAAAGTCGCAAATAGCCGGATGTGTGAATTTATTTATAAAATAATGTCACCATTAAATCTGGATGTGTTGCAGGTTCTGAAATAATTGGAAAATATACTTTCATTACCCATTATTGTTTAATTGATCAAATGTTAGAAGTATTGGGCGATTTTGTTCAATTGTATACAATGTTCGAATGGGTTTAGGAAGTCATCCTACTGATTGGGTTCGTATCCATCATTTCACTCATGATAAGAATTATGTATTCTTAAACGAATTTATTTCATTTGAAAATAAAAGCTACAATACTGTAATCGGTAATAATGTCTGGATAGGAGTAAACGCAACTTTATTTCCGAGGGTAAAATAGGTGATGGAGCAATTGTTGGTGCTAATCTATTTTGAAAATAATCTTCTGAAAACATTTACTATGGGTATTAGGGGAAGTATCTGAAAGATAATTGATATTGTAATCGAAATAAGTTGTTTTCAGACTTTTTTTAAGCTTCTTATCTAAATTATAAGCTTTCGGGAAATCATTTTTAAGATTTATGCATATACCTTTTAGTCAATTTAATGTTTACTTTTTTGCATAAATGCATTAATTTTTTTCTTTGTGTCATCAAATTCAAATACATCTTTTATAATTCCAAAATTACCGGGGTCAGAGACAACATTGTATGCTTTTTTTGCAATGTCAAGTTTATCTTGTTCAAAGTTTAATTCCTGGAGTAATTTCTTTAGTTGAATAGAAGTCAGGCATTTGGTTAGTAAAAGTTCGATAGCTTCTTTTTTCGCTTGATCAAAGTCATGAATCTTAATTTTTTGTACTTCTGTTTTAAAGGCGTTTTCAGAAAATTGAGGTGAGCATCCATTTTGAGCATTGGACTGAATAGCTGAAAAAATAATCAATATTAATCCAAATAATTTCCTCATCGTTTTTAAATTATAGGTATGTATCATTATTTTTAGTTTTGAACTGGATGTTTTCGTTTAAAAACTAAATTCCCTTTGTTTCCCGAATCATCTTCATATGTGCCTCTTAATGTTTTTCCGTCTTCAGAAACAGTAAGAATATGATACCCTTTTTTACTATTCCAACCCGGCACTTGAACGGTAACATATACTGTATATTGAATTTGATTTCCATTTACGATTCCGGCTCCGTATTCAACAAAAGGGTTGCCTTTGAATTCCAAATAATGCGTCATGAAAACGGAATCTTTTTTTACTGAAAAAACAGCTGTGCAATTAGAGAAATCGGTACTGCTTGAGTCTGTCCAGACTCCATTGAAATTTTGAGAAAATGTAAAGAAAGGAAAGGCAATGATTAATCCAGAAAGCAACTTTTTCATAGTTCTAATGTAGCGATTTAAATCAAATTATTATCAATTAAGTATTTAACTTTATAAATTGCCATAATGCTTATGCTATCAGTTATTTCGCCATTAAGTGCCATTTTAAATACTTCTTCAAAAGGAAGTTTTTTTACTTTTAATTCTTCTTCGGGATCAGGGTGATTCTCGAACTCTTCTAAATCCTGAGCTAAGAAGATTTCCCCATATTCATCACAAACTGAATTGGAAAGATGAAATTTTTGAATACGAGTCCATTCTTTTGCTTGTAAACCGCATTCTTCCGATAATTCTCTTTTTGCTGATTCTATGGTAGAAACATTAAAATCTCCTCCTCCCTCTGGAATTTCCCAACTATATTTTTTTATTGGGTAACGGTATTGTCCAACGATCCATGTATTCATTTCATTATCCAAAGGGACAATCCCGATTGCCCAATGCTTGAAATGAACAGAGCCATATACTCCCTTATGTCCTGAGGGATTAATTACATTGGAATGGGTTACTCTGATCCAGGGATTATCATACTTAATCTCTTCATCAATTTTTTTCCAGGGATTCTCATCGGATACATTCATATAATAGTATTTATTACCTTTAAAATTAAAACAAAATTGATGAGTTTTCAGGTTGGAGATAAGGTAAGTTTTTTAAATGAAGATTTGGAGGGAGTGGTTTCTGAAATTATCGACAGTAAAAAGGTTGTGGTAACCACAAATGATGGTTTTGGAATCCCCGTGTTAATTAAAGAATTAGTCAGAAAAGGGGGTAGTTCAAAAGGAAAAACATTGATTTCTGATGATACAACAAATATTTTGAATCTTCCGGGAAGATTAAATCTTGAAGAGAAATCTTATTTATGTTTTGTAAAGAACCCAGAAAACAATAATGAGTTATATGTTTTAAATAATACTGCAAATTCGAGGTTTTTTGCTTTACGAATTTATAAGTCGGGTGAATGGGTACTCTTATTTTCCGGAAAGGTAAAAAAGAGAAGTTATGTTTTTGTCAGCAGCTATTTAAATGAAGAATTGAATGACTTCAGAAAAGTTATTATAGACACGCTTAATCTTGATTTCAGCGTAAAGAGACATTTTGCTCCAGAAACAGCCGAGATAAAAATAAAAACAGCTAAGTTCTTCAAGGAATCTTCGTATTCAGAAATTCCAATCCTGGAAAAGAAAGCTATGTTGATTGATGCTGCAGCAGAACCCCTTAAGGTATTTGATCCGAAAAAAGAATTAAGCAAATCAACTGAATCTACCTCAAAAAAGAAAGCCTTGAAATCACCAAAAATTGTTGGTCAGATTGAACTAAAGCCCGACAAAAGAAATAGAAGTAGAGGAGAACTGGACCTTCATATTGAAAAACTGGGAGTTGCGTTTAAAGGAAAGTCAAATGGTCAGATTCTTCAAATTCAGCTGGATGCAGCTAAAGAGTTTATTGATAAATCAATGCAGGCAGGTAAGAGAGAATTGGTTTTAGTGCATGGAGTGGGCAATGGAACGCTTAAAAAAGAAGTTCATAAGCTATTGAAATCATTTTATGGAATTCGATTTGAACCAGGCGATTCAAGAAAATATGGTAAAGGAGCCACTCTGGTGCATTTGAAAGGTTAACTGAACAGGAAAATTTGGAATGAAAAAAATAATAAAGTTTTTAGCACTTGCAGCAACAATAAGTTTTGGCTTATTAGCTTACATATACTTTGGTGTTTTTGAGAAGAAGATTTATTTAGGAGAAAATAAAACCACATACTTTTATATAAAATCAACTGATAAACTTTCAGATGTACTTAATAATTTAGACTCTCTTCAAATAGCTTCTTACAAGTCTTTTGGCTGGCTTTCGGAATTAAGATCATATGGGGAGAATAATATTTATCCAGGAAGATATACTTTAAATTCCTCAATGACCTACTCAGATTTAGTAGTATTCTTAAGATCAGGACAAATAGATGAGGTGAATGTGACATTTAACAATGTCAGAACGTTAAGTCAGTTAGCCGAAAAGATATCCAAACAGATTGAAGCAACCTATAATGAGCTTAATGATGAATTTAATAATCCCGAAAACTATGGTTATGACCAATCCACTTTTCTGGCTGTTTTTATTCCAAACACGTATAAAATGTACTGGACTACTTCAGCTAAAGAGTTTGTGAACAGAATGCTTCTGGAATATAATAAGTTTTGGAATACGAAAAGAAAGGAAAAAGCAAGTAAGATGGAGTTAACAAAAGTTGAAGTGAGTACTTTAGCTTCAATTGTGCAAAGCGAGCAAATGAACCATTCAGATGAATGGCCTGTAATTGCAGGATTGTATTTCAATCGACTGCAAAAAGGTATAAAGTTACAATCAGATCCAACTGTAGTATATGCCTGGGGAGATTTTTCTATAAAAAGAGTGTATTTTAAACACTTGAAAATTGATTCAAAATACAATACGTATAAATTCAAAGGGTTACCTCCCGGTCCAATTCGAATCCCCGATTTAAAGGTCATAGATGCTGTTTTAAATTATAAAAAGCATGATTATATTTTTATGTGCGCTAAACCAGAATTCAGTGGGAAACATTCTTTTGCCACAACTAATTCCGAACACCAGAAAAACGCAAAAAAATATCAGAATTTTTTGAATCAAAATAAAGTTCGTTAATTGCTTTTTTAGGGTGGGAATATTGAAAACAATTTTTTTTAAAAAACTAAGTTTTAGGGGATAATTACTATCTTTCAAATTATGCGTTTTTTGGGGCTTATAATATTTTTTTTATTGAGTTTTTCAAGTCTGGCTCAGATAGGGGGACAATCCACGTATCAATTTCTCAATACCATTTCCTCAGCTAAAATCGCCTCACTTGGTGGGTATGCAATTGCTGTTCCCGATGGAGATATTGAAATGGCCTATTTTAATCCTGCCTTAACAGACTCCTCTCTGCATCAGCAACTTAATTTTAACTACGTAAATTATTTTTCAGATATTAACTACGGTTTTGCGGGGTATGCATATCGAATAAAAGCAATTGGTATGTTAACTATCTCAGCTAAGTATATCAATTACGGAGATTTTATACTGGCTGATGAAACCAGTGCTGTTAATGGCGAATTTTCAAGCAGTGAAACAGCTCTTAATATAGGTTGGTCAAATGTATATAAATACGGACTGAAATATGGAGTTAATGTAAAGTATGTAATGTCAAATTTTTATGATTACACATCTTCGGGAATTTTAGTGGATATTGGTGGTACATGGCGCAAGCCTGAAAATGGAATTTTAGTTGGAGTTGTCGTAAAGAATATGGGTTCTCAACTTACTACTTATACTCCCGGTAACTTTGAGCCAATGCCGTTTGAAATTCAAGCCGGGATATCCAAAAAGTTAAAACATGCTCCGTTTCGATTTAGTGCAAACTTTCATAACCTGCAGGTTTTTGATTTTTATTACGACAGCCCTAATGAGATTGAATCTTCGAGTTTGTTTGGAGGTGATTTAGTTGAGGAAGATAAGTCACATTTCGCAGAAATAATTTTTCGTCATTTCACAATTGGGACAGAGTTGTTGTTAAGCGAGAACTTTAACTTAAGAATTGGCTATAATCATCAAAGGAGAAGTGAATTAAAGTTAAGAGAAGGTTCCAAATCCGGTGCAGTAGGTTTTAATTTTGGAGTCGGAGTTCATATAAAGAAATTCAAGATCGATTATGGGAGAAGTATCTACTCTTTAGCGGGAACAACCAATCATTTATCGATTTCCACCAATTTTTCTGAATATATTTCGAAAAAGGATAAAAGTGAGCTAAAGATAGAATGAAAAAAATTACAGTTGCTATAGATGGGTTTTCATCCTGCGGTAAAAGTACACTGGCAAAGGAATTGGCTAAACGACTGTCTTATTCCTATGTAGATACAGGAGCGATGTTCAGGGCAGTTGCATTGTATTGTTTACGCAATGGATTAATTAAAGAGGATGGAACTAAAGTATATAAAATTAAACAGTTCCTGGATGAGTTTCAAATTGGTTTTGAGTTTAATGAGAAAAAAGGTCATGGCGAAGTGACTTTAAACGGAGAGAATGTCGAAGAAGAAATAAGAAGTTTAAAAATCTCCAGAATTGTCACAAAAATATCGGGTATAAAAGAGGTTCGTGAGAAGCTTCTGGTAATTCAAAAAAAAATAGGTTCAGATAAAGGAGTTGTTTTGGATGGCAGAGACATAGGAACAGTTGTATTTCCTGACGCTGAATTGAAAATATTCATGACTGCAGAAACAACAGTAAGAGCGAAGCGCAGGCTTAATGAATTAAAAGGAAAAGGCCATAAAGTTACGCTTGAAGAAGTGCAGGAGAATTTAAGATTGAGAGATTATGATGACACCAACCGAGAAGAGAGTCCTCTAAAACAAGCGGAAGACGCTGTTGTCATTGATAACACAAACCTTACTAAACGCGATCAGATATCCATGGTTGTGGCACTGGCTAAAGAAAGAATGGTGGAGGAAAAACTTTAGATTAAAACCACCACCGTGTCTTTTCGATTCTTACCATCAAAAAAGTAAGTTCATTATAAATTAACGAAATCATAAAATCAAAAAAATTACAAAGAGGTTTATTATTTTCATTTTAATAGCATAACTTCCCCTATTAATTCAGATGAATTTTAATAACTTTTTCTTCATTAAAGCGTAATATGGGGAAACATTCTGGTTGCAGTGTGTTGATGAGTTTTTTTTATGAGTAAACCTGTTTTTGCAAAAACAATACTTTTGATTGCTTGTTTGCTGTGCCTGTCCTACGTTCAGGCTCAGGATTCTTTTGCCTCTAAAGAAGTTAAGCCCTCGCTGGGAATAGGGGTGGGGGTGTTTAACTATTTCGGTGATGTAAACAGTATAGGAAATCAGTCATCGCTAATGAACCAGTATGGTTATGAATTCCATGTGGCTCGAAAATTAAGCAATTATTCAGATCTCGGCTTCAGCTTCTTAACAGGAACAATTATTGGTAATGAGAGATCACCAGAAAGGAATTTAAATTTCAAAACAAATATATATTCCATATCCGTTTATGGTAGCTTTAATCTTGATTACATAATTAACTGGTCAGATGTAATTAATCCATACTTTACAATAGGTTTTGAAAGTTTTGAATACAACAATAAAGGAGACTTGGTTGATGCTAATGGATCCTTGTATTACTACTGGAATGATGGAACGATACGCACCATTCCACAAAATTCTCCTTTATCAGATCAGGCCAGTTTTATGCAGCGGGATTATAAATATGAAACAGATTTAAGAGCTGCTGATTTAGACGGTTTTGGAAGGTATCCTCAGTTAGCCATTGCAATCCCGGTAGGACTGGGTATTAATTTAAATATATCCGACCGACTATCCTTTAAAGTAAACTCCACATTTCATTACACATTTACAGATTTAATAGATAACGTGAGTAAAGATGGTGCTGGTATTCGAAAAGGAAACCGTTTCGATGATTATTTCACCTATAATTCAGTTTCTCTTCATTATGATCTTTTAAGTTCACCACCTCGGAATTCATCAAAGGATTTTTCTTTTCCTGATTATTTTAATCTGGAAACAGATGATGAGGACGGTGATGGGGTTTTTGATGGAATTGATATTTGTCAGTTTACACCACCAGGAGTAGAGGTTGATCAGGATGGTTGTCCATTGGATGACGACCAGGACGGTGTTCCAAACTACATGGATAAGGAAAGTTTCACATCAGATTCATCCTTTGTCAATGCTCAGGGAAGAACATTGGGAGATGTTGATTTTTATCAGCAGCAACTACGGTATATCGACTCAGCAGAAATTCCAATTGAAATTCTGTATCGTATTGCTGGAAATCCCAAAAAAACCGGTAGTTTCAGGATATTACTGGGAGAATTTTCGGGTGAGATTTCTGAACGTTTAGCGAAAATATTTATCGCAGAAGGAGATGTCATCGGAGTTTTGAATAATGAAAGGAAAACGGCTTATTTAACGAAGAAATATGGTGATCTCGTCAGCGCGGAAAAACGACGGGATGAACTTTTGAATAAAGGTTTTCCGCAGGCAACGATAGTAGTCTGGGACGGGAACAGATATTATACTTTATATGAATGGGATTTGCTTGCGAAAAAAGAACTTGAGGAGCGATTTAAAGACTTTTATCAAAACAAAAAGAAACTCGAAGGAATGTTTGCCTTGAAATTAGGTGAAACATCTGCTGACGCCCGAATTGATGAAAAAGCAAAGTATTATGAATATGAAGACGTTGTGGTTCTGGATGGCGATAACGGTAAAAATGATTTTGTAATTGGTCCTTTCATTAATCAGGTTGAAGCGAAACAGTATTTACAGGAGGTAGATAGAGAAAAATATCCGGAGGCCGAAATTGTAACTGTTAAAAGAGGAAAATCCCAACCAGTCGGTATCGTTGTAAAAGATACTGAACCTATTCGTCCCGTTGGTCCTGAAAATTGGAATAAAACACGAGTTGAGCCAGAAGAAACGGAAAAGGAAGTCCTTGATAAGCTGGAAGGTAGTTTAGTAATTGATTTTGGTAAAATAGCTGACCTTGAAATTAAAAATGTGGTTAACAAAATAAAATCTCAAGTTGAAATCGCACAAATAAAAGATTCTGCCGGAGCTGAAAAAATCATTACCAAAAAGCCACAGTCTGATTCTTATGTGAAAACATCAATAGATAAGTTCAGGAAGCAGGGCGTTCAGGCGGAAGTTAAACGAGTTGAAAATGGAGAATTAATCCCTGTTGACCTGAGTGAACTTGTAAAAGAACAATTGAATACAAATACGTCATCGTATCCAAAGGGCATAGATCCTGTTAATGAAAATAGTGATACCATCAGAAGTTCAGAATCAAATGAAGAGCAAAACGTAGGTTCAGAAATACATAATAAGCAGGATATATTGTCCAGAATCAATGGCGCTTTTGCAATTGATTTCGGGAAGTCCGACGAGAAAAAAATAGAAGAAATCAAAAAAGAACTTGAGTCCGCCACGGATTTGGTTGAGGTAACAACTATAAACGGAGAAAAGAAAATAATTACTTCTCAGCCGCAGGATAAGTCAAAAGCGGAGGAAACAATTAAATCATTGGAAAATAAGGGGATTGAAGCAATATTGGTACAGGTGAGAGACGGTGAGTTAATTCCTGCTAACAGTATAGAAAAATTAACATCCATAGATAATACAAGGGAGTTAAAAGAAAAAGATAAATACGAGGATTATGAAAACAATTATGTGGTAAAGGTTGGAACTATAAATGAAAAAACATCATTAGCAGAGAGAGACAAGTTGATAAATTCACCTAAAACCATTCAAATCAAAAATTCGAATGGTTCAATTGATGTTATCTCTGAAAAAACAAGTAAGAAGGAAGAGAACGCATATCAAAATAAGGCAGAGTATGTTTCTCAGGGCTTTGATAGTTCAAAAGTCGCTTATTTTAAAGATGGAAAAGTTGAGGTAATCAGAAAAGAAGAGCTTGATGGAAGATACACTGTCAGTATGGGGTCGTTTAAAACTAACGTGTCCAATGATCAGGTGAACAACATATTAAGTTTACCGGATATTGAAAGTATTGAAACGCACAATCCGGAAATGACAACATACGTACTGGGTGCTTATGATACTCCTGAAGAGGCAAAGAAAAAGGTTGAAGATCTGGTTAAAAAAGGACTTGAGCCGGCAATTGTGAAAATTAAAAATGGAAAAATCAAAGAGGTTAAATTAAATCTGGTATTTGACGATATTTCAATTAAAAATTTAACTGATCTTAAAGAAAAAACCAAACAGATAAAAACAGATGAAGTAGTTTTCAGAGTTCAGTTGGGTGCTTACAGGGAGAAAATTGACATGAATATTTTCCAGGGAGTAAACACATTGTCTTTTCCTACTTCTGGAGGAATTACAAAATATGTTACAGGTTCGTTTATAACCTATCAGCAGGCATACATTCATAAAATTGATATGCGAAAAATGGGATTCACGGGAAGCTTTGTTGTTGCGTATAAAGATGGTAAAAGAATAAAGGTTACCGATTTGGTAAATCAAGAGAAATATCAAAAAGTTAAGGAGTCTGTTTCACCAATTGAACAAGAGCTTAAAAAAGTAGTTGAGCCAGTAAAAGAAACACAAACTCAAAGAAAAGAAACAAAACTTTCATTTAAAGTACAGATAGGTGCATATAAAGGAGACGAAATGGCAGATAAGCTGGCTGAGTTTACCAATCTGGAAATGGAAGTATACGGACAGTATAAAAGATATATTTCGGGTGATTTTAATTCATATGCTGAGGCCGATAATTATAAAAAAGAAATTATTGCCAAAGGGTTTAGTGAAGCATATGTTGTCGCTTATAACAATGGAAAGAGAGTTGAAACACCAGGGAGTAATTCGAATGTAATCACTCAGAGTGATTTGACAAAAAAACCTTCGGATGTTGCAGATTCTCCTGCTGAAATTGATGAATATGAGTTGAATAAAGTTTCCATTATGGTTCAGGTTGGATTATTCCGGGGTGAAATTCCATTGGAATTTAAGGATCAGTATGCCAAATTACCAGACCTTACCAAGCAGGTGACCAATCATGGAGTAATAAGATATATGACAGGGAACTTTAAAAATATATCGGAGGCAGCCGCATATAAAGAGGAATTAATAAAGCAAGGTTTTCCAGACGCCTTTTTGGTTGCCTACTATTCCAATGAAAGAGTGACGATGCAGGAAATTGTTGAAATTCTCAAAAAAGCAAAATAAGTAAGAGAGTGTTTAGTCTTTGGATGAGATTCTTAAACACTAATCATCTGAATCCAGATAATTCTTTCAATTTTTTATTTTCATGTTTGCTGTTTAAATAAAATTTATAGTTTTACGCATAAATTAAAAACAACGTATAATGAATTGGTATTTAGAAGTGTTGAGAAAATATGCTACTTTTTCCGGAAGAGCAAGAAGAAAGGAGTATTGGATGTTTACTTTGGTACATGTTTTAATTGCTCTTGTTTTAATGGCCAGCTCAGGTTTAATTGGTCCGGTTGGCGGATTATTATATTTGCTTTATGTTTTAGGAACGATTGTTCCAAGTATAGCGTTAACAGTTAGAAGATTGCAGGATCAAGATAAAGAGTGGCCCTGGATTTTTGTTTCCTTAATTCCTTTTATAGGTAGTATTTGGCTACTTGTATTAATGGTAACCGAAGGAACAAAAGGGGAAAACAGATTTGGAGCAGATCCAAAGGAAAATTCTGTTGGGAATGATGTTCTCGACGCAGTTTAAAATAAATTTATAATACAGCAAGGGAAATATTCTCTTGCTGTATTAATTTCGGCATATTTCACAATCGTTATTTTCTTCTTTAATTTCAATTTTTTCTACTTTTTTTCCAATCCAAAGATTTCATCTTTTAAAGCCATTCTTTCCATGAATTCGGCATTTTTCAATTTTTCTTTTAAATTGCCTATCTCATTTACTGAAGCATTTTTGATCTCAAGAGGATTTATTCAGTTTTTTTAAGTCAATCATATTGAGTCAAGCAAAAATAAACATCAAATAAATACTTTTGATGTTCAATATCTTTTTAGTTTGCAGTAGTAATTTTTATCAGCGGCATAGATAAACCGGTTTATCCAATAATATTGTTATTTTTATGTTCAGAATTGTAACTTTTTAGAGAGAAGCTTGTTTAAGCTTCTGATTTTCGATAACAATGTCCATGAATATATCCAGCAGCAGGATAAGTAAAGTGCTTTTAGCAATACTTATAGTTCTTATAAGTAATGTTGATACGAATGCGCAGTGTGCACCTGTTACAGTCAAGGAAGCAGTTCGCAATGGGGGGTTTGATGATGGTTATATCCCAGGAGACTTTTATACAGAACTTGGTGATGGTTTTGCGTCTGTTGGTCAAAGGATAACAGATAACTATGGAGCACAGTGCCATTATGCAACAGGTGGGCTTTTTTATGTTGGAAACAATGAAGATTTATATGTTTGTGAGGGTTCTTCTAAGCAAGGAACAAAATTTAGCCCAGATTGGAAGTCGCCCGGAATGAGTGGTAGTGGAGATGTTATTCTGATGGTAGATGCATATAATGGCTCACCAGTTGTTTGGGGACAAACTGTAGATGTTTTTGAAAATCAGGTCTACACCATTTCTTTCTGGTTTAATAGATTACCGGGTATGCCTGCATACTTGGGTGCCCATATTAATGGGGATAAAGTAGATCTTAATGTTTCAGATGAAGTGTCTTTTTATGGACCAATAGTTTCTGTCAGGGTGGATGCTAATAATAACATTGTTGAAGATGCAAATGGTAATGGTATTCGAGATACAACATATGGTAATTCTACATGGACTCAATTAAGCGGCGAGTGGATATCAAACGGGACAACGTCCGCTAATGTTGAGTTAAGAGCTTACGGTAATGCCGGTTTAACTTTACCAACAGGTACAAATGGTTATGATCTCTCCATCGACAACATTTCTCTGATTAATTCCTGCCAAAAGAAACATGGTGCATCTCAATATGAACTTGATTTCGGATTTCCAGACACTATCAACTTTTGTGAATTAGGCACAAATATTACTCTTGATCCCAAAGTGCCTGATGCCGAGAGAAATAATGCTTCTATTTATTGGTATTCAGGTGATGGCGAAAATCAAACTCAATTTTCTCAGGGGGGATGGACTGAAACAATTAATACGCCAGGTACTTACAGAGTTTGTGTAGATGATCCTGATAATTTATGCGGAATTAATGATGTTGTTACAATTATTGAAGAAATTAATCCTGACATTCCTGATATTGAGTTGTGTGACCCTGCAAGTCCAATTCTTGACTTGGGTTTTTCTGCAAACTCAGCGATGACAATTAATTGGAGCGGGCCCTCAGGTTCAAGCACAGGACAAACATATCAAATTACGGATGCAGGAAATCATACCGTAAGTACATCGCATCTTGCCGGCCATTCCGGATGTTCTTCTTCGGATCAATTCGAGGTTACTTCAAATTTACCAAAAGACACAATCATTGAGTATTGTGAAGGTGGAGGAGATGACGTTACACTAGCTATAAGTGACGGGAAAAATTATAAATGGTCATTGAATAAAAATATGAGTAATCCTATTGGCACCGGAAGTTCTGTTGATTATAGTGTTCCAGATGGTTCTGTTTCTGATCTCCAGGTCTGGGTTCAAAATGCAGAAAGTACCCCATTAGGTACAATGAGCGGTCCGGCTATCGGTGCATCATCAAGTGCCACACCAAAATTAACAACAAATATTACAACTTATCAAAATATATTAATTAAGTCTGCTAAAATGGGTGCAGAGGCCTGGACAGGTGATTGTGCAGCTGGAGGTACCAGTGATGTTACCGTTAAATTACTTGATGCTTTGAATGGTAATGCTGTCGTCTCTACAACGGTTGTTAAAGTGCCATGTGGAAGCCCCGGAAATGTTGTCTTGAATATTAATGTTCCAGTCGGTAGGTATAGGTTGAGGACCAGTGGAGGAGCAAATATGCTGACTACTTCAGATTGGTCCGGAAATGTAAATTTATATTCAATGAGTGGTGTAATTGATATAACCGGATATAGTGATCATTATGGTGCTTTTGGGGCTATGGTAATTGAAGAATCTGATGCTTGCGAGCCAATTCCTATTGTTCTCAGGCCTAAATCCTGCTGCACGGCCCCAACCGATGTTGCTAAAATAGATTCTGCTGCCTCTGTACTAAAAGTTTGTAGCCCTGAAAAAGGGAAAGTCGTATCGGTAAGTGGCTTAACAGATAATTTGGAATACAAATGGCAAAAAAGTTTAGATGGAATAACTTTTAAAGATATTCCGAGCACTGTTCCTGGTACACCGGATAAAATTTCAGGAGGTAAAATAACCTTGGATAATATTGATTCAACCTATTTTTACAGGTATAAAATTGCTCTTGCAGGTAATTTGGAGAAAACTTGTGTTAAGACCTCCGATTCAGTTCAGGTATTTGTAAATCCTACCCCTGACATAGACTCTTTAGCTCGTTCGCCTTATAAAGATTCATATTGCGTTGGAGAACAATACAAATTGATAGATTCTTTGAAGAGTCCCTGGACAGGAGGAACTCTGAATTATAGCTGGAAGGATTCTGTTGTCAGTACAAATCAAGAAATTGATGGGTTAACTCATGAGGGAACTTTTAAATATAAATTAGTTGTTGAATCAACTGGTGGTTGTTCCGATAGCGATAGTGTTACAATAACAGTAAACCCAAAGGAAGTAGCGGTTATAAAAAATAAGCCTGATTCAT
>CEUK01126976.1_pt1 | contig 19915 bp, 16 predicted proteins | sample 356451 | NCBI WGS metagenome assembly CEUK01 (sample SAMEA2622843, study PRJEB7988) | marine metagenome | isolation source: saline water (ENVO:00002010), including
CAAAGAAGGTAACTCCGATATTCGAAACATTGCCACTTTCTTCAACTACTCCACCTCTTATTGGTGGTTTAATTGTTATTCAGGCCAAAACTAGAAATGGTGATTTGATTTGTGAGTCAAACACCCCCATTTCTAGGTGGCAGCAACAAACTAATATTTCTATTGAAAACATCCATTTTGGGGATAAATTCAATGATGTAGCAACTCTATACAGGCATTTAGAGGACCATCTTCCCCTAGCCTCTCCATCTCAGCAAAACACGATAGCCAAGTCTTTAAAAGGAAATATGGACATGGAGGTATTAAGGGGGTATTTAGAGCAGTTTTGGATTAAACAAAAACCAAATGATCCTGAGGCAGCTTGGATGGAATACTGTGAAGAAATTGCGGTTGTTGATAGTGTTTTTGGCGGATGTCGAGGTGGTCATGGTGCTGACACCGACATGGGGTATGTATATCTTAAATATGGTAGACCTAACACTATAGTTAAAAGGCATCACGATACAGATTACTACCCATATGAGATTTGGCATTATCATCATACAAATGGATTTTCTAACAGAAGATTTCTATTTTTTGCACCTCATGTAGTACTTGAATGTATGGAGATACTACAATCAGATATGCCGGGAGAGATTAAGAATGATGACTGGTTACAGATGCTTAAATCTAGGGAAAATAGAGTTCAGGTTATTGACTCTCAAATCAATAGATTAAATCCTAGAGACACATATTCTAGAGAGGAACCAGAAGATTTATACTATAACCCAAGATGATTACAGTCGTTGCTATTCTCAATTGGAATGGTCTTAATCATCTTAAGACTTTTCTCCCATCAGTAGTAAAGCATTCTATTGGTGAAGGAAATAAAGTTTTAGTTATCGATAATGGGTCAACTGATGAAAGTTGCTCATGGATTAGGCAAAATTACCCAAACGTAGAATTATTAAACTTAGAACACAACTATGGATTTGCCGGAGGTTATAATAGAGGTTTAAGTGGAATAAAAGCAGATAGATATGTCCTTCTAAATTCAGATGTTGAAGTAAGTGAGGATTGGATTAAGAGGGTAAACAACACTATGGATGAAATGGAGTTTTCTGCCTGTTCACCTAGAATTCTCAACCTTTCTTATCCTAGTCAATTTGAATATGCCGGCGCTGCAGGAGGTTATGTTGATAAGGATGGATACATGTTTTGTGCAGGAAGAATATTTGACTCCTTTGAGGATGCTGATTCTAATTATAAAGATGATAGAGAGGTCTTTTGGGCTTCAGGGGCTGCACTTTTTATTGATGCTACATCTTGGGAAGAAGTAGGCGGTCTAGACGAAGACTTCTTCGCTCATATGGAAGAAATCGACCTGTGTTGGAGACTGAAAAACAGAGGCCGCAAGGTAGGGGTTTGTGGATCAGTCAACGTTCACCACTTAGGTGGAGGAACACTCTCCAAATCGAGTTCTACAAAGGTGTTTTTGAATTTTAGAAATAATCTACTTCTTCTATTAAAAAACGAAGATGGATTCTGGCCAATATTTATTTTTCGTAGGCTAATTCTAGACGGAATAGCTGCTTTAAGGTTTTTATTAAAAGGTGAGATGTCCTTCTTTTTTTCTGTAGCTAAAGCTCATCTGGTTTTCTATACTTTAATTTTTAGCTTTTTAAATAAAAGAAGGATAGAGAATAAGGCCAAACAATCTTCATCTCACAATAAAAATGGTAGATATACTCGAAGTATTATCATCGACTACTTCTTTCGCGGAATCAAAAAGTATTCTCAATTAGATCAATCGAAATTCGTCTAGTAAAAACTATAGTGGTTAATCAATAAATTCTAAACTTATATCCCTAAATTAACTATTGAGACTAGGATTAGAAATATTTAAGGAGCCCTTATGAATTATTACGTCTAAGATCATCTCATTACTTGTTCAATTGATTGAATCAATAAAGTTTAAGCTTCTTTATCATTTAAAATTTATGACTTTCATTTATTCATAAATGGAATAATGGTATCAATTAATTGGTGTTTTCATTATGTCCTCCCTCATTATTTTTTATTGTAGTATCAACATCATCACTTATCAATTCTTTATGCTACTAGTATTGTCAAGGCTGAGTTAAATTCGCTACATGGATAAAGTTCATCTAGTCGAATGCCCTAGAGATGCATTACAGGGTTGGCCTCATAAGTTAAGTCTAGAAGATAAGTTTGGTTATTACAAAACGCTTTACAGTGTTGGATTCGACACTTTAGATATGGGCTCATTTGTTTCGCCAAAAGCAATTCCATCTATGGCTGACACTCCTGATATAATTGAGCTTCTTGAACAAGAGGGTGTGATTCCACACTCTAATACTAGAACCTTAGTTATTGTTGCAAATCAAAGAGGTGCTGAGGAAGCTAGTAAATATTCAGTAATCGACGATTTAGGATTTCCACTATCGCTTTCAGAGACATTCCAGGAAAGAAATACTAAAGCAAGCATTTCCGAAGGATTTAAAAGGCTTGAAGGGATTCAAAATATTTGTACTAACAACAAAAAAAGACTTGTTGTGTATTTGAGTATGGGATTTGGCAATCCATATGGAGAAAGTTGGCATCCCGATATGTTAACTGAATTTTCACACAGACTGAAAAACGATTTAGGAGTGAACGTGATTGCATTAAGTGACACAGTGGGAACTGCTAATAATGATGATATTCAAAACGCTTTCATTGCTGTAAATAATGAAATATCAGGTGTGGAATTTGGCGCTCATTTACATCTAAAACTTACTGATGGATTAGGTAAAATCGAATCAGCATACAAGGGAGGTTGTAGAAGGTTTGACGGAGCAATACGTGGAATTGGCGGATGCCCTTTGGCTCAAGATAGTCTAGTAGGAAATACTCCAACTGAAAGGATGGTTGAGCTGTTCAAAAAAACTAGTTCTTGGAGTCCAAGCAATGTGCACGCTTGGTCTCAAGCTCAATCTTATGCCACTGAGATTTTTACTGGCAATTAGGCTAATATTGAATAAGTAATAGAAAGGCCTAAGACTAAAACCGCTAGTCCAATTAAAAGCATCTATTTCTTTTCAGCTATCAAAATCATTCTAGGAGAATCTTCGTGATATTCATTCAGATTGTAATCACCAAAAAACGATTTTACTTGCAAACCTTCGGAAGATAATAGTTTAGATAAGCCATCAGGTGACCAAGCTTTCACTAGTTCAGTGTGAGTTTGGGCCTTTTCACCTGGAAGGTTATAAGTAATTGATTTGGTAAAAAAGCCATCTTTAATTTCTCGTTTAATATTAAAAGCGATGTCATTTTTGATTTGGATTTCACTTGGTACTAATCTCTTCTCAGAATACTTTTGATTAATATAGTCAAGCACTAGCATCCCTCCTGCTTTTAGAGCAAATGAAAAACCTCTGACAACATCCTTATGGTCTGATTCTACTGGGAAATACCCAAAACTCGTAAACAAATTAGTTACAATGTTAAATTCACTTTCCCATTTATTAGTGATGTGAAGATTCCTTAAGTCTAGAACTTCAAATTGAGCATTTGGGACATTTAATTCAACAGATTTAGCTCTAGCAAGATTTACGCTGTTTGGACTCAAATCAAATCCCGTTGCATCGAAACCTCGAGATGCCCAACTATGGACATGACGTCCAGCCCCACATCCAGCGTCTAAAATTTTACATGGTGTAAGTAAAAACTTTTTAATTATTCTATTTACAAAGTCTTCAGCCTCCTTAGAATCTCTATGACCGTAAAGAGTGTGATACTCATCAGTATCAAACCAATTAGCAAACCACTCCTTAGTTTCTTTCATAACAACCTCTATCGGGGTAATCTATTGATCTAGGAATGCCATCTAAATCAGTGCTTACTTCTGAAATTGAAAATGGAGGCACAGAGCTAATTCCTTCCCAAAGTGAACTATTGTTGCTCAAGTGGAAATCTCTCAAAGTTGTATTTACAAATGGAGGCTCAGTGTCCTTTGTACAGTCATCTGATAAAATATTCAGAGGGAAGTCCTCGTCCTGTACATCTAAAGCACATGCAGTAAATAGTGGTGAGGTGTAATCATTTGGATACCTTAGATTAGCAACTAACTCATCATGATCTTCTAGAGAAGCATTATTTCCCCAGATAATACAATTTTTAAATTCTGTAGTTACAGAGAATGGCCTGTAAACCTCTCCACCTGAACTTTCATACCAATCGTTGACATATACTGATGGCCCCTGCCTTACGCCTCCAGAAGCCCAATAGTTAGCGAACGTACTTAGGTGCATTACAATATCACCACCAAGAGAAAAAGCACCACATGCTTCCCCGCAATCAGTAAATAGATTGTTAACTCCTTTAATATGGCCACCCTGAGACACCATCCCTATTGTGGTCATGTTGCTGATCTCAGTATTTGTAATGTTAAGCGCATAATCTGCTCCATCAGCAACACTGTCTACCCAAAACCCAGCTGTTCCATTTTTGATGATAGCATGATTGACATTACAATTCATGGCTCTATCGAACCAAATTCCACCCCTATTTGCGGTGAAATAAACAAACTCACCCTCATGTTCAAATTCTAATGGAAATTCTAAACCCCATTGACCAGCTTCATTTGGGTAGTTACCATCCATCCTATCCCCCTGAATTACTACTTTATTATTCAGTGTTCCCTCAATATTTAGTGTACCACCCTGCACCCAAATCCCACTCCCATCGTGGACATAGACTTCTGAGCCTGCTTCAATCGTGAGTGAATTACCAGGCATTACACGTAATTGGCCATATACTACATGAGGCAAATCGTTAGTCCAGTACTCGTTTGGGCTAAGGATGTTATCCAAATTTTCATTGTAGTTGAACCAATTCCCATCTTGATAATGAAAATATGCATTTCTTCCATAGGCCAAAAGTTTCACAACTTGATCAACTGAGTTGTCATGTGATTTAAATCTAATGTTGTCTTCAACTAAAAATGGCGAAATATCATTTGTCGGATCTACTGTTACTTCTACAAAAACAAACATGCTATCTCCAGGCAGAATGGTAACATCCTCTATTGTAGTTAATTTATTTGAATCTGACACTATAATAGCTTGGCCATCAATATTGATTCTAAATTGACTATTCACTCCCTTTTCAAGTGAAATTTCGTCTATTAATAAAGCATCTGAATGCGGGTTAATGACAGTGAAATATTGCATCACAGATCCAATAGTAGTAAATACCGAGTCAAAATGAATTGTGTCTTTTGAAAAGTCTAATACCTCTGACGAGTTAGATGAATAGGTGATTTTTGTACAACTATTAAAGACTAGTGATAATCCTAGAATAATACATACCAATATTGCCAAATACCTCATACTGATTATCATTGTGCAAATATGACAATCTTTGCCTTATGAAACATTATCACTCTGACTTCCTTTCTCATCTTTCTTCTGTCGATGCGATATTACATAAGGTAGTAATGTCAAATGGTGAGATTTTATTGCATGATACGGATACACCTTTCAGACATTTGGTCCGAATTGTTGTAGGACAGCAGTTGAGCGTCAAAGCAGCATCAACTATTTATGGAAGATTGGAACATTTGGTTGGTAAAGGCTATGAGCCAAATCACATTTTAGAACTTGAAGACGATGTGCTAAAAAGTATAGGTTTAAGTAGATCTAAAACTATTTATATAAAAGGTGTTTCTGAGGCAGCAGGACCAAACTGTGAAAACTTCAATAGTCTTTTAGAGAAATCTAATGAAGAAGTAATTAAAGACCTTACTGACATTAAAGGAATAGGAATATGGAGTGCCCAAATGTTCTTAATGTTTCAGATGCGAAGACTAGATGTGTTTGCTACTAGTGATTTAGGACTTAAAAAGGCTATTTCATTGTTATATGGGGTGCCTATGGATAGTAATGAAAGAGTTTGGGTTGATCAGGCAAAGATTTGGAGCCCCTATCGCACACTTGCAAGTATTCATCTTTGGAAGTATCTAGAAACAGATAAAAATTTTGGCAAAAAAATAGTCGGCCATTAGCCGACTATATAGTTCTTGAATAGATTAAGGATTAACCTAAGTAACCCTTAAGAATACGACTTCTGCTTGTGTGCTTCAGCCTACGTATTGCCTTTTCTTTAATTTGTCTAACCCTTTCACGAGTTAAATCAAACCTTTCTCCAATCTCCTCAAGTGTCATAGGGTGCTCCCCGTTTAAACCAAAGTAAAGACGAATAACGTCAGCTTCACGTGGCGTTAAAGTCTTAAGTGATCTTTCAATCTCCCTCCTCAAACTCTCAGTCATTAACTGATCGTCTGGAGCTGGGCTGTCACCAGTGCGAAGTACGTCGTACATCGTTGACGAGCTCTCATCACCTTGCTTAAGTGGGGCATCCATACTCACGTGACGCCCAGCATTCTTCAAACTCTGCTTCACTTCGTCGATAGTCATATCAAGTGACTCTGCGAGTTCAACGGCTGTTGGTGTTCGTTCGAATTCCTGCTCGAGCTTGGCGAATGCCTTATTAATCTTGTTGATAGAACCGATTTTGTTTAGAGGCAAACGAACGATACGGCTCTGCTCAGCAAGAGCTTGAAGAATACTTTGGCGGATCCACCATACAGCGTAAGAAATGAATTTAAAACCACGAGTTTCGTCAAATCTTTGAGCTGCTTTGATAAGGCCTAGATTACCCTCATTAATAAGGTCGGGAAGACTTAAGCCTTGATTTTGGTATTGTTTTGATACAGATACAACGAAACGAAGGTTTGCCTTAGTAAGTTTCTCAAGGGCGGCTTTATCACCAGCCTTGATTTTACGTGCTAATTCAACTTCTTCTTCAGCAGTAATAAGGTCAACACGACCAATCTCTTGTAAGTACTTATCAAGAGAAGCGGTCTCCCTGTTTGTTACCTGTTTCGTTATTTTAAGCTGCCTCATGCTTATTTAATTATCTATATCGTGTTTTACAACGTCGAGTTTAGTGATTTAGTCTTAAGATTAAGAATTAGATTCTTCTCTTTTTTCTCTTCTTTCGTTACGACGACCTCGTCTGTCTCCACCTCTATCTCTTCTATCGCCTCTGTCGCCACGTCTTGGACGCACAGGAGATTCAACATAACCTTCTGGCTTTTCTAAAAGGACTTTACGGCTTAGTTTAATCTTACCAGTTTTAGCATCTCTACCTACAACTTTAAACTTAACCTTTTCACCCTCCTTAAGAATTTCGTTTACGTCCTCAACTCTTCTCCACTCAAGCTCACTTACGTGAAGTAGACCGTCAATTCCGGGCAGAACTTCTACGAATGCACCATATGGCATGATAGTTTTTACTTTTCCTTCGTACTCCTCTCCTATTTCAACGGTAGGTGGGAATGCAATAGCCTTAACTCTCTTAACTGCCTCTTCAATTGCCGCTTTGTCAGAAGCTGCAACTTCAACTCTACCCTCACCATCAACGTCTTCAATTGATATGTTAGTGTTCGTTTCAGCTTGAAGTTCCTGAATTATTTTACCACCAGGTCCAATAATTGCACCGATTGTATCAGCTGGAACACTGAATGAAACAATTCTTGGAGCGTGTGGCTTAAAGTCATCTCTTGGTTCAGAAATAACTTTCATCATTTCTTTCCTAATGTGATGACGTCCGTCACATGCTTGCTCAAGAGCTTCACGTAATACATCCATACTAATACCTTGGATCTTCATATCCATTTGGCATGCAGTAATACCCTTTTCAGTACCAGTTACTTTAAAGTCCATATCTCCCAAGTGGTCTTCATCACCAAGAATGTCTGATAGCACAGCGTACTTACCGCTCTCTTTATCAGTAATAAGACCCATTGCAATTCCTGAAACAGGTGCTTTAATTTGAATACCACCGTCCATTAATGCTAAAGTACCAGCACATACAGTTGCCATAGATGACGAACCATTTGATTCAAGAATTTCAGAAACTAGTCTGATAGTATATGGACAATCTTCTACAGGAGGAAGAACTTCTTTAAGAGCTCTAAGAGCAAGGTTACCATGACCAACTTCTCTACGGCTTGTACCTCTTAGAGGTCTTTCTTCTCCTGTTGAGAATGGAGGGAAGTTATAGTGAAGAAGGAATTTCTCTGTCTTCTTTTCTAATGCTCCATCGATTAACTGCTCGTCCTGCTTAGTACCAAGAGTTAGAGTAGTTAAAGATTGTGTTTCACCTCTTGTGAAAATTGACGAACCGTGGCATCCAGGTAGAAAATCAACCTCACCCCAAATAGGTCTAATATCTGTAGTTGATCTTCCGTCAAGACGAACACCATCATTTAATACTAGATCGCGAATAGCTTTTTTCTGTACATCGTGAAGGTATGATCTCAGCATAAATGCCTTTTCAGTTCTTTCTTCTTCAGAAAGAGACTCAACGAATTCATTTGTAATCGCTTTAAAGGCTTCTTTACGCTCTGACTTAGAAGTACCCTTTTGCGCAGCTTCAAACATCTTAGCATATAGAGTATCGTTTACTCTAAAACGAAGATCTTCGCAATGTTCCTCATGACAGTACTCTCGCTCAACTCCATATGTACCTACTTTCTTAGCAAGATCAATTTGTGCTTCACACTGCTCTTTAATAGCAGATCCTGCAGAAATAATTGCATCAACCATTTCAGCTTCGCTAACCTCAGACATTTCGCCTTCTACCATTACGATACTATCAACAGTACCAGCAACCATAAGGTCAATATCTGCTTCTTCAAGTTCTGAGCGAAGAGGGTTAATAATGAACTCACCATTTACTCTAGCAATTCTTACTTCTGAAATAGGTCCATTAAATGGAACATCACTGACTGCGATACATGCACTTGCTGCTAAGCCTACAAGGCTATCTGGCATTACTTCTTCGTCCGCAGACATAAGTTGCACCATTACTTGAGTGCCTGCGTGGTAATCCTTTGGGAACATTGGACGAAGAGCCCTGTCCACTAAACGCATTACAAGTACTTCAGAATCTGAAGGTCTAGCTTCTCTTTTGAAAAATCCACCAGGAAATCTTCCGGCTGATGCGTATTTCTCTCTGTAATCTACTGTTAAGGGTAAAAAGTCTACCTCATCTCTTGCATCTTTACTACTAACAATAGTAGCAAGTAACATTGTGTTTCCTGACTTAAGGACGATAGAACCGTCTGCTTGCTTAGCTAATTTTCCTGTCTCAAGTGTGATCTCACGCCCGTTGCCGAGATCTATTGTTTGGTTGTGTAACTTGTAATTCATCTAATTTGTCTTCTTTTCTTCATCATCTTCTTTGTTCAGCCTAAGCACAAGCAGTTAGTTGCTTCCTTTGTAGCAAAAACAATACCAATATGTAAATCAAATCCGGAACTTCCGGAAGTCTGTATTAGCGACGTAACCCTAATTCTTTAACGATATCACGGTAACGAGTAATGTCTTTAGCCATTAAATAATCAAGGACTTTACGACGCTTACCAACTAGGTTTACTAGTGCTCTCTGTGTGTTGTAATCCTTACGATTCCCTTTAAGGTGCTCTGTAAGGTGAGCAATACGGTAAGAATACATTGCAACTTGTGCTTCTGGCGACCCTGTGTCTGCCTCTCCTTTACCGTGCTTTGAGAAGAACTCTTTCTTCTTGTCTGAGTCTAAATAGTACATTGTTCGAAATCTTTAGATGTTCGTGATGCTAATAAAAAAATGAGGTGCAAAGATACGTCATTTCTCAGCTATTCGTACACAATTGACTAAAAGTCGAATCTTAGTGGGATGTGTAAAGCATTTTTAAGGCAAAACCAAGTTTTTCCTTGAGGTCCTTTCTTTCTACAATCATATCTAGAAAACCATGCTCAAGAACGAATTCAGAGCGTTGGAAACCCTCCGGCAAATCCTTACCAATAGTCTCCTTAACCACTCTAGGGCCTGCAAATCCAATTAAGGCGTTTGGTTCAGCAATATTTAGATCTCCAAGCATTGCGTATGAAGCAGTTACACCACCTGTAGTAGGGTCTGTTAATATGCTTATATATGGCAATCCCGCTATTCCTAGAAGTGAAAGCTTTGCAGATGTTTTGGCCATTTGCATAAGACTTAAACCCGCCTCCATCATTCTTGCTCCGCCAGATTTAGAGATACAAATAAATGGAACACCCTTTTTTAATGCGTGATCAATTCCTTTTGCAATTTTCTCTCCAACAACTGACCCCATAGATCCTCCAATAAAAGAGAAATCCATGCATGCAATTACAACAGAAGAGCCACATAGTTCTCCAGAAGCTACTGCAAGAGCGTCGTTTAAACCCGTCTTTTTCTTAGCTGCCTCTAACCTTTGTGGATAAGTCTTGCTATCAGTGAATTCAAGAGGGTCTAATGAAGACATTTTAGGTGCTAGTTCTCTGTACTTCCCTTCGTCGAATAGTATGTTGAAGTATTCTTTAGAGCCAATTCTTTCATGGTGTCCACAATAGCTGCAAACCCACATAGAATCCTCATGATCTTGAGAAGAAGCAACTGTTTTACAGCTTGGGCACTTATACCAAGCGCCCTCTGGCATTTCCTTCTTCTCGTCAGATGTTGTCTTAATCCCCTCTGTATTTCGTTGGAACCAACCCATGTTTTTCTGTTTTAATCAGGGAGCTAAGTTATGAGTATTAAAATGGATGTCCTAGACCAAAATGCACAGCCCCCTTTAGTGGACTCTGAACTATCCACCTATGTTCTTGATTTTGAGTAGGGTCGTACAATCTTATAGCTGTATCAATCCTAAAAAGGAAAAACTCTAAATCATATCGAAATCCCAAACCCATACTGAAAGCGAGATCTTTTAGTTTGTTTGGACTATCATGAACCCAAACATTTCCAACATCTGAAAAAGCAGCAATTGTAAAAGCATCTGTAATGTCCTTCCTGTGCTCAAGAGAGACGTCAAATCTTAAATCGCCAACTCCAATTAAATCTTCACCACCGCCGAGCCCTCTAATTGGCCAACCTCTTACACCATTAGCACCTCCTCCATAAAACGCTCTATCAAATGGTAGTGCTTCAGTCCCTTTACCAACCCAAGCACTTCCTGTTCTTATTCTAAAAGCGATTTTATCAGAATCATTTGATTTGAATTGAAGAGTTTTACTCAACGATGCATCAAATCTAATGTAATTAATCAAAGGCAAACCATTGACTTCAAGTCCACCATTATCATTAGTATCAAACCCAATTATTGGAGCTAGTAGTCCTGTTAATTGACCAGACCATTCTATTGAAGTAAATATTTTACTTTTAGCATTTTGTGACCATGACAGACTACTTCCAAGATTGGCATAATCACTGAATCTATACTGAGTTAAAGGATCACCAAAATCCTCTAACCATTGTTCAAAATCACTTGAGTTGGCAATTTTGACATAACTCAATCTAATTGGGTCAACTATGATTTTGCTCATTCTAGTCGGATTTTCAGTCCAATCAACTCTGTATAGTAAGTTTACAAAGGACCTATTGTACTCTGGCCTAGCCTCAATTGCACCATTTAGTATAACTTCAGAGTGAGAATAAGTTGATTTGGGCAAATTTTCTATTGAAATAAATGGCATACCAATTCGTCTATATGACATCTGTAAGCCAAGTTCTCCGGTGTTTGGCAACAGATTAATATCAGTATTTGAAAACAGTTGAGTTGAAGAAAAAGATGCAGTTGTAGTCCACGAAAAGACATCACCTTTTCCTATTAAATTTCTATTTTTCCATGTCAAACTTGATAGTGGGCCAAAACGTGTATCCGCCCGCGTCATATCTAGTGAAAAAGAAAAATTATATCTACTAGCACTTTTAAGAACTACGGTAACATCCACAACACCAAAATCTCCATCAACTTCACTTGGATAATCCTTAGCAAGTTGAACTGAGCTTATTGAAGAAACAGAGGAAAGTCTACGGTATGTTGACTCGAATTTAAAGGGGTCATACAACTTCCCCTCATCAAGCATTACTATATACTTTAGAATACTTTCCCCTATAGGCTTTGACATAAAGCTTTGGTCGTAATAAATACTGCCAATTTTCATTCGTTTATGCTCGACGAAATCGCCTGCTCCCTCAAGCTTTTGCCCCCTAATTAAAATCTCCAAATCGGCAACTCCACTTGTTCTACTTGTATCAATTTCAAAATGAATAAACCCCTCGTTAAATGTTGCAAAACCTGAGTTTTGACATTGCTCAGACAACCTCTTCCTCTCCTCCTCCAACAAATCAATATCCAAAATATCTCCTGTATTTAAAATGGTATTTTGTTGCACTTCAGAGTTTGGAATTCCCGATTGCAAAGTCGTCCATTTAATTTCACCCAAAAACCACCTAGGCCCCAACTCAATTTTGTACTCTGCAACATCGCCCTTTTTACTTTCATAGTTTTTAGACAATACAACTTTAGATTGTAAATAGCCTTTATGCTTAAGCTTCTGATTAATTTTAAATGCCGATTTTTCTAATTGCTCTTGGTCCCAAACCGCTATTTCTTTGTTAAACAATCCTCTTAAAGTAATATTAAATGCTGGGAATCTATCGAAGGGCTTAATTAGATAACATTCTTCTAATTCCTCCTCTAAACCTTCAGACAATTCACATTCACAAATTAATCTTTGGTCTAAAAGGGGAGATTCGATTGTGTTTTGGGCTGAAGAAGTAGTGCAAATTATAGACAAAACTAGAACTGTAACTACGTAACTTGTCGGTGCTTTCACCCTAATTGATATGCTAACAAAAAACGAACGTAATTTAATCAAATCTTTGCGCGTCAAAGAAAATCGCCATCGAGAAAACCGAATGGTTGTTGAGGGAGTAAAAGGCGTATTAGAATTGCTCAATAGTTCGATTATTACAGAACGAATTTACGTTACAAGTGGTATGGAATGCTCAAGAATTAAAAGTGTTGCCAAAGAAAAATTGGTTGATCTTTGTGAGGTTTCAAAAAGAGACATGGAGATTATGTCTAGTCTTAAAAAAGCTCCAGGTATATTAGCAGTTGGAAAAATAAAATATTCTACAAAAGATGAGTTAATCGAGGCAATATGTAAGCCTCAAAAAAACACTATTCCAACAATTTTAATGTTGGATGATCTAGTAGATCCTGGAAATGTTGGAACCTTAGTTAGAACCGCATTATGGTTTGGGCTTTGTGGTGTAGTTTGCTCACCAAGAACTGCTGATATATGGAATGCAAAAACAATCCAATCTTCAATGGGATCAGTCTTTAATATTCCTATAGTCGTTTCCGAAATAGGCGACTTTATTGTAGACAATAACATTTTAGGAGTGGGTCTTGATGCAGGTGGATCAGATTTACATTCAACTGACACTATGCCAGGGGCCATTATTGTTGGCTCTGAGTCTCATGGCATATCAGAATCTGTTTCTGCATCTATTAATGAGGTTTGGTCTATTCCTGGAAGTGGATTAGCAGAATCACTCAATGCATCAATTGCAGGCGCAATAGCATGTTCCGTTGTAGCAAAGAGATGGTATAGTTTAAACAGATAACTTTATCAGAAGAGGTTGCGCAGTAATTTCACACCATTTCTTTTCAATTTCTTCCCTAGTAAATTCATCACCAACGAAATCTACCACTTTACACAATCTCTCCTCGAACTCTTGTCTGTCTCTAGTTGTAATTTCAACATTTAAGGCAATGTCAAAGCCAAGTTTCTGGGCTGAAAGCATCTGATTAGGGAATATTTTATACCCTTTAGAGATGGCATTATCAATCTTTGCAGCTATTACTCTTTCTGTTCTTTCACCCACCTTTTCACTCCAAGGTATTGGATTACAAAAATGCAAATGAACCCTGCCCTTAAACTCAGTTAATCCTAATGCCATGCTTAACTCATCTTCTCCTAGGCTTTTACTGTATCCACCATCTCTTTCAGTCACAAGAAGTTCTCTTACTTTCAAACCGTCACAAGGATCCCATTCGTATGAAATGCTTATAGGGCAAACCCTTAGAAATTCCCATGATTCCCTACCACCTTCTGAAATAAGCATTCTGATTAATGCTGGTGATGTTGCATCTTTTCCATCTTTTGCTCTGCCCTCTCTTTGGGCAAGCCAAACTGCACCTCCTTCTTTGACAACATGTCTTATGTATGATGCAACAAGCAAACTGCTATTAAGTTTATCTCTTGTTGAACCACTTCTCGGGACAACGAAACACTTATTAAGTCTAACTAGATGTTCGACCCATTTTTGGGTTAATAAATTGTCTCCAATCCCAACCTGAGTTGAAGAGTAGCCGTTACCTAACCTAGCAATATTAACTAATGAAGGATCTAATACTATATCCTTGTGATTTGTTAGATGAAGAATTGGTTGAGAAAAGTAATCATCCAAATCTTCATTTTCAAAGCTAACTGTAACTCCAGCAGTTGTCCCCTCAATTAGAGCTTCTAGAAATGGGGACGTTAATTCATCTTGGAATTCCTCTATAGATTCGACATGAGGCATTGCGTCAGCTATTTCAACTGCATTGTCATGTCCAATGATTGGAGACATGAGTTTAATCCAGTCAAGTGAAACTGCTAATTCCTTAACAATATCTCCAACTTCACTGTCAAAAAATGGCCTTATATTTTCAAAGTCTAGTTTTGACATCACGGGGCAAGATAGCACTACTACCTTTGCATACAATTATGACTTTTGAAGAACTCAAAATAACTAGGCAGTTTTTAAACGCAATTGAGGATTGTGGATATTCTTCACCTAGCCCTATTCAAGAGAAGGCAATTCCAAGAATATCAGCTGGTCAAGATGTTATAGGTATAGCCCAAACTGGCACTGGTAAGACCGCTGCATTTGCTCTTCCCGTTCTTCAAAAAATTAAATATGCAAAAGACCTACCACCTCGTGCATTAGTGCTTGTACCTACAAAAGAACTTGTGATTCAGGTTCAAGAAGTGTTTAAAACACTTGCCAAATACACTGATTTGAGATGTTTGGCGCTTTTTGGAGGTGTGGGTCCCAAAACACAACTTGAAGACCTAGAAAAGGGAGCCGACATTTTAATTACTACGCCAGGTAGGTTTTTAGACTTGTATTTAAGAGGTGGAATTGAAACTAAAAAGATAAAAACCCTTGTGCTTGACGAGTGTGACAGAATGATGGACATGGGATTTATGCCCCAGCTAAGAAATATTCTAGAAGTAATACCTAGCAAAAGGCAAAACCTGCTTTTCAGTGCAACATTCTCAGATAGAGTAGAGAAATTATCAGGTGAATTCCTTCTATGGCCAACTAAAATTGAAGTGAGCCCTCAAGCTACTCCTGTATCTACTGTTATTCAACGTAAAACACCTGTTCCAAACATTAGAACTAAACTTCACTATGTCGCTCACTTAATAGAAAATGAATACAAAGAAGATCGAGCTTTAGTGTTTGTCAGAACAAAGGAACAAGCAGAGCAAATCTCAAAGTATTTAGAGCGAACTATTTCAGGTGGTGTTCGTGGACTTCACAGTAATAAAGGGCAAAATACAAGACTACATTCAATGTCTTTGTTTAGAGAAGGATCAATTAGAGTATTAGTAAGTACAGATGTAGCAAGCAGGGGCATTGATGTACCTGAAACTAAACTTGTAATCAATTTTACTGTGCCTAGGAATTCTTCAGATTATGTTCATAGAATTGGGCGTACGGGAAGAGCATTTAGCAAAGGAATTGCTCATACTCTATACGACCCTAGTGAAAAACTATTTTTAGATTCTATTGAGAAGCATTTGCCCTCTAAAAATGAAATAGAGGAGTGCTTTATGCCTGATTCTATTCAAATCGAGGAAACACCACCTTGGGAGGAAAAACAGATGGCAAAGGATATTGATTACCAAAAGAGAAAAGCTGACCCCAATTACAAAGGAGCATTTCACAAAAAGAAAAGTAAGAAATCATCATCTAACTCAATGGGTAATAGCACAAGACGTAGGAAATAGGTTTACTCCATCTGCCTCAAGTACATATTCTTCTTCGTAACACATTATAAGTTAACATGCCATCGACTAGGGACTCAATGTGAGTGTGGTAATTAAAGTCACACCCATTGCTTTTAAGCCAGTGATAATTTTTTAGAGCATTTTCAAATGCAATTTTGATGCCTGATTTTATTTAAGAAACACCTATTGTTTATCCAACACCTTTCCAATTTTTCATAATTGAAAATTAAATCTAACTGAATTAAGTAATTTCATGGTACGAAGTACTTAAAACAGATGTATTAAAATTTGGTTGATTTATAAAAGTGGTATCTGAGTTTATAGACGTTAATTTGCGTTACAAAATAACTACTCAAAGAGATGAAAATTGGTGTAATAGGTGCTGGAGAAATGGGTTCAGGTATAGCCCAAGTTGTATCTCAAGCAGGTCATAACGTTGTACTAACAGATCTAAACCAAGATGTGCTTAAAAGTAGTGCGTCTAAATTAGAGAAAATTATGGCTAGGCTTGTAGAAAAAGGAAGAATCACGCAAGATAATTCAACGGCAATTCAAGGGAGAATACAAAGATCTACTGATTTAAAAACCCAAAGTGATTGTTCTTTAGTTATAGAGGCGGTAGTTGAAAATATGGATGTGAAAAAAGCCGTTTTTAATGAGCTTGAAACAATAGTATCTGATGAATCAATTTTAGCATCAAATACATCATCACTATCAATTACATCAATTGCTAAAAACTGTAGAATTTCTGACAGAGTTATTGGTCTTCATTTCTTTAACCCTGCTCCTTTAATGCCTCTAGTAGAGATTATTCCAGCTCTGCAGACAAAAGAGGTAATCACAGACAAGCTTATCAAGCTTATGATAGATTGGGGCAAGTCACCTGTTCTTGCTAAAGACACCCCTGGATTTATTGTTAATAGAGTTGCTAGACCATTTTATAGTGAAAGCCTTAGAATACTAGAAGAGGGTCTTGCTGATGTTGACACTATCGATTCAGCTATGAGAGATAAGGGCTTTAGAATGGGACCTTTTGAACTTATGGATTTGATTGGACACGACGTAAACTATGCAGTAACTGAATCAGTATTCAAGTCATTTTATTATGACCCTAGATACAAGCCAAGCCTAACACAACTAAAACTTGTCGAAGCAAACTGGTTAGGAAAAAAGTCAGGAAGAGGTTTTTACAAATACATAAATGACGGGACTAGAAATTTTTATAGTATTGGTTCAAATAAAGATATTCAATACTCTATAGCTGAGAGAGTTATAGCTATGTTAATAAACGAAGCTGCAGACGCTGTGTTTTGGGATATAGCATCTGCAGAAGACATCGACACTGCTATGACTAAAGGAGTAAACTATCCAAAAGGACTTCTTAAATGGGCAGATGAATGGGGTGCATCTAAAGTCATCAACATAATTGATTCTCTTTCACAACATTATGGCGATTCTAGGTATAGAGTTAGCCCAATTTTAAGAGAAATGGCTAGGTCTGGGGAAAAATTCTACGGATAGAGTAAAGCTTGTGTGTTATATCACCCGTCTTAGAGTGAATAATCCCCCTTTGAGTCAATGTGTCAATTTTTACTTCGCCTGAAGCGTGAATAATCTTATCATCACTAACTAGTATACCTACGTGAGTAACAATTCCATTCTTGCTATTAAAAAATGCTAAATCGTTAGCACTTCGCTCCTCCCAGTCAACTTCAACTCCTTGTTCGGATTGATCTGCAGCATCCCTTTTAAGGTTGATACCAACGAGTCTAGCACAAATCTGAGTAAGTCCTGAACAATCTATACCATGGTGGGTTTTACCACCCCAATGATAAGGTGTTCCTAGAAAGGTTGACGCAGCTTCAGATAGGGAGTTTGGGATTGGGCCAAGGTCAAGTGAATCATTTGAGTGAACATAACTGCCTACAGGCAAGATGTGTGAGTATTGGCCCTTATTCCTTGTAGTTGGTTTATAGACTAGTTGTCTATTTATATCGAAATTTTGTAATTCAAAATGCCTTGGGTCAGCGAATCCTAAGTAATTATCTTCTAAAGAAGATACTTTAATCCAATTACCCTCACATTCTTCAAGCTTGAGAACAAGCTCTCCTGACAGGATTTGGCTCACTTGCTCTGAACGATCGTTTGGCTCTGCCCTGAGTGGAATAAAAGGAAAAACACATATTAATGTTTTATTGTCACCCATCTACTTTACAATGCTTCGATTACAATTGCTGATGCACCACCACCACCGTTACAAATACCAGCTGCTCCTATTTTTTGGCCTCTCAATTTAAGTGCATGAGCTAGAGTAACAACAATTCTAGATCCACTAGAACCTAGAGGATGTCCTAAAGCAACTGCTCCTCCATTTACATTCACATTAGTTGGATCTAGTCCCAGAATCTGATTATTTGCTATGCCTACAACTGAAAACGCTTCGTTAAGCTCCCACAGATCAACTTCGTCTTTAGAAACACCTGCTCTATCAAGAGCAATTGGCAATGCCTTAGCAGGCGCTGTAGTGAACCATTCTGGTGCTTGAGCTGCATCAGCTGCACCTAGAATCTTCGCAATTGGCTTTAGTCCATATTTCTCAACAGCTGCTTCAGAAGCAAGGACAACAGCGCTAGCACCATCGTTTAAAGTAGATGCATTAGCTGCAGTTACAGTACCCTCCTTGTCAAATGCAGGACGCAAAGCAGGAATCTTTTCCATTTTTACATTTGTGTATTCCTCGTCTTTAGCGAACACAACAGGCTCACCTCTTCTTTGAGGAACCTCTACCGGCACCACTTCATTGTCAAATGCTCCACTATCCCAAGCAGCCGCAGAACGCTCGTAGCTAGTAATTGCAAAAGCGTCTTGATCTTCACGTGTAATACCATTTTCTTTTGCGCATAGCTCAGCACAGTTTCCCATGTGAACTTTATTGTAAACATCAGTTAGTCCATCTACAAGCATTCCATCTTTAACCTTTATATCACCAAACTTACTACCCCTTCTTCCTGACATATAATGAGGGACAAGAGACATGTTCTCCATTCCACCCGCGACTACTATATCAGCCTCCCCAACAGCAATTGCGTTTCTTCCAAGGTGTATTGACTTCATACCCGAAGCACAAACCTTGTTTACAGTTGTACAAGGAACATTTTCTGAAACACCTGCTCCCATTGCAGCTTGGCGTGTTGGAGCTTGTCCTTCACCTGCTTGCAAAACATTACCCATAAACACTTCATCTACGTTTTCTGGCGTAACACCCGCACTATCTAAAGCTCCTTTGATTGCTGTTGCACCAAGTACTGTAGCCGGAACTGTTGAAAGTGAACCAAGAAAACTACCCATTGGGGTACGTACTGCTGAGACTATGTATACGTTTGATACCATTATGATTTTGATTTTCTATTACTATGTTTTAGTTATCTTTTTCCTTTTGAAGATGAGCCAAACTTTACATTAAGCCCTCTTCTTTTTGCTGGTTTTGGCGAATCGCCGCCCTTCATTAAATTTAAAAATTCTCTTGGAACTCTTGTTTTCACGAGGAAATCCTCTCCTTTTAATCCTTCAATCTCAAGTGCAAACATGTGAACTCCTTCCCGCTTTAATGGATCAGGAGCACTCTTACCCTTTCCGATTATTATACACCCTTCTCTTCTCAACGATGGCATTACCAAATGAATTGCCTCAATTGGAGCATCTACTTTTAATAAAGTATGTTGTGCTGTAGCTCTCATTGTACGATATGATACATCCACTTTCTCACCGTCCTCTTCCCTACACTGAAGAATATCATCTGCTGGAAGGTGACCTTCAACAAGAATATAGATTCCTTGTCTAAAGTCATTCCAATTTTCCTGAAGGTGTTCGCGCCATTGCTTGTTCTTTGCGATTAAGCAAATACCACTCACATCCTTTTGTAGCTTATTGATAAAATGGAGATCATT